>Ga0265797_10000483_pt1 | contig 72507 bp, 70 predicted proteins | sample P2T30metagenome_FD_192433 | JGI IMG/M metagenome (GOLD analysis project Ga0265797, IMG submission 192433) | Plant litter microbial communities from East Loma Ridge, Irvine, California - P2 T30 | ecosystem: Environmental > Terrestrial > Plant litter > Unclassified | place: USA: California...
CCCGCCAAGCTGGTCCTTATCGCGGTCGCCCGGAAACTGCTGGTCCTCGCCAACAGCCTCGTCGCGCAAAATCGTCTTTGGTCACCACTGCCCGCTTGACCGGAAACACAGATGCTACTCAGGATGAACGGAAGGCATGGGCTCGATCAGCCTTCAAGGCAGAACGGCTTCATCCCGGCTCCCGTCCAAAACCACCCCAAACGTCATCTGCATCCCAAAAGCCCGGCTCAGCCCCGGCCCGATCTGCACCACGCCCGGCTTGTCGCGAAAATCCCCGGCATAGCCCTCGACATCCGCCATCCCCTGCCACGGCTCGATGCACAGATACCCCGCCCCCGGCTTCGTCCAGATGCCCAGTTCCGGCATGTCCGGAAAATCGACGCGCACGCCTGGTTCGCCCGGCACGCCATACCACAAACCCCGGCTCTCCAGCCGATCGAGGATCACCGCATCCACCGCGAACAGGTCGTCGCGCAGCCGGAGCACATCCTCCTCCACCGGCGTCGGCAAGGCCTCCGCCGCGATCAGCCCATCGGGCGTCACGCTCCGCACCGGAGCCGGCTCTTCCTTGTCGAACCGCACGATATGCGCCTCGCGCGCGCCGCCATAAGGCAGCGGCCAGCGCAGCGCCGGGTGGAAGCCGAAGGAAACCGGCAAGACCTCCGTCCCCGGATTGGCGACCGTGGCGACGATCTCCAGCCGCATCTCCGACACCCAGAAGGCGACGTCCAGCACGAACGGAAACGGATACACCGCCCGCGTATCCGCCGAATCCGTCAACCGGAAGGTCGCAGTCGTCGCGGAAACATCCTGCACCGCAAAGCGACTATGCCGCGCAAAGCCATGCTTGGGCAGCGCATACTCGACCCCGTCCACCCGATAGACGCCGCCGCGCAACCCGCCGACGATCGGGAACAGGATCGGCGCACGCCCGGTCCAGAAGGCCGGATCGCCGTCCCACAACAGGTCGCGCCCGTCCGCATCCACGATCCGGCGCAGTTCGGCCCCATCCGGGCTGACGGAAACCGTCAACCCGGACGATGCGATCACGATGTCGTCAGGCGCATCGCTCATGAGGTGATGTCATGATCCTGGGGGCCGACCGTCCCGCCGGTGCCCGCCGTGCCGCCGTCGCTGCCGGGATCCTCCATCGGCGAATGCGCGTCCGGCGCGGGGTCGGGTTCGGTCCGCGCGGGCGTCTCTGTCGTGTCGGGCGTGATCTGGTCCGGCGCGTCGTCAGGGCCGAGCGGTGCGCTGTCGGGATTCGGTTCGGGGTTGGTCGCCATCATGACTCTCCTTCTACACGATATCAGCGCGAAACGCGCGGCATCGTCCGTGGGTCCGTCCGAGTCTTCGGCGCTTGCCCTCCATGCCGTGCCTGTTATAGACCCCGCCGACCGGGCCTCATGCGGGCGTGGCGGAATTGGTAGACGCGCCTGGTTTAGGTCCAGGTATCGCAAGATGTGGGGGTTCGAGTCCCTTCGCCCGCACCAGTCTCCGCCCTGCTACAGGGTGGAGTGCCAGGCCCGACCGAAATTCAAAGAAGGTTCGAGAAGAGCGATGCAAACTGTCGAGACGTTGAACGAGGGCCTGAAGCGCGCCTATACGCTCACCATCCCCGCCGCCGACATCGCCAAGCGCGTCGACGCCGAGATCAAGCAGGCCGCCCCCTCCATCCGGATGCCCGGCTTCCGCCCCGGCAAGGTGCCTGCCAATCTGGTCCGCAAGATGCACGGCCCCGCGCTGGAACAGCAGGCGCTCGACGCCGCCGTCCGCGACGGCGTGCAGGCGCTGATGTCCGAACAGCGTCTCCGCCCGGCCATGCAGCCTGCGGTCGAACTGGTCGATGGCTATGAACCCGGCAAGGATGCCGCGCTCAACGTCACGCTCGAAGTGCTGCCCGACGTTCCGGAACCGAAGATCGACGGCATCACGCTGGAACGGCTGACCGTCGAAGCCGGTGATTCGGAAGTCGATACGCAGCTTGGTCGCCTCGCCGGCCAACAGAAGAGCTTCGACGACGCACTGGAAGGCCATCCCGCGGTCGAGGGCGATCTCGTCACGATGGATTTCGTCGGCAAGGTCGATGGGGAAGCATTCGATGGCGGCACCGGCACCGACATGGCGGTGGAAATCGGCTCGGGTCGCCTGATCCCCGGTTTCGAATCCGGCTTGGAAGGCATCAAGGTCGGCGAAAGCCGCACGCTGAACGTCACCTTCCCCGACGATTACAATGTCGCCTATCTCAAGGGCAAGCCGGCCACGTTCGACGTGACCGTCACCAAGATCGGCGTCCCCAAGGAAGCGACCCCGGACGAGGATTTCGCCAAGTCGCTCGGGCTGGAAAGCCTCGATCAGCTTCGCGGTCTGCTTAAAGGGCAGGTCGAGCAGGAACTGAACGGCCTCACCCGCACCCACATGAAGCGCAAGCTGCTCGACCAGCTCGCCGACGCGCATGATTTCGACGTGCCGCCGTCGATGGTGGAAGCCGAATTCGAGCAGATCTGGCGTCAGCTCGATCATGAAGCCGCGCAGGAAGAAGATCCCGAAGCCGCCCGTGCCGAACTGGAAAGCGATCGCGAGGATTATCGCGCCATCGCGGTCCGCCGCGTCCGCCTCGGCCTGCTCCTGTCCGAAATCGGCCAGCGCAACGGCGTCGAGGTCGGCCAGCAGGAAATGAACCGCCTGATCGCCCAGGCCGCGCAGCAATATCGCGGCGAGGACCAGAAGCGTTTCATCCAGTATGTCCAGCAGGATCCGATGGCAGCCGCCCAGCTCCGCGCCCCGCTTTATGAAGACAAGGTCGTCGACTTCCTTTTCTCCAAGGCCGAGATCACCGATCGCACGGTGACCCGCGAGGAACTGGAAGCCGAGATCGAGGCGGACGCCGACGTCGATTCGCTCGGCAAGGGCCATGTCCATGGTCCGGATTGCGATCATGATCATGACCATGACCACGATCATGCCGGCCACGACCATGCCGCGCACGATCATGCCGACGAAGCCGAGGCACCCGCCGACGCCGCGCCGGTGAAGAAGACCCGCGCCAAGAAGGCCGCGACCGCGGCCGAAGGCGAGGACGCAGCCCCCGCCGCCGATGCGGGCGAAGCCGCACCGGCCAAGAAGCCTCGCGCCAAGAAGGCGAAGACGGAAACCAGCGAGGGCTGATCCGCCCTCCCGGACGTCCGAATCGATGGGGCCGTTGCAGCATCTGCAGCGGCCCCATCTGCATGTGGCGGCGATTCCGTTCGACCCGCGCCGCACTGTCGCCACCACGCCTGTTTGCCGGAGCCGTCATTAAGAACGGCAACGAAATGTTCGGCTGGTAACGCCCTCTTGAACCTTCCCTGTCAAACGCCGATGTTGTCGACAGCGCAGGGCAAAAGGACAGAACACCCCCATGGCATATCCCGACCACGCCGATATCATCGGCGGCCTCGTCCCCATCGTCATCGAACAGTCCAATCGTGGCGAACGCTCGTTCGACATCTACTCCCGTCTGCTGCGCGAACGGATCATCTTCGTCACCGGCGGTGTGGAGGATCATATGGCCTCGCTCATCACCGCCCAGCTGCTCTTCCTCGAGTCCGAGAACCCGAAGAAGGACATCTACATGTACATCAACTCGCCGGGTGGCGTGGTGACGGCGGGTCTCGCGATCCACGACACGATGCAATATATCCGCCCGCGCGTGGGCACCGTCTGCATCGGCCAGGCCGCATCGATGGGCAGCTTCCTGCTCGCCGCCGGTGAGCCGGGGATGCGTTCGGCGCTCAGCAACAGCCGGATCATGATCCATCAGCCATCCGGTGGTGCGCAGGGCATGGCGGCGGATATCGAGATCCAGGCGCGGGAGATCCTGCGGATGCGCCATGCGCTGAACACGCTCTATTCCAAATATACCGGCAAGCCGATCGAGGAAATCGAACGCGCCATGGACCGTGACAAGTTCCTGGAAGCGGACGAAGCCAAGGCATTCGGCCTGATCGATTCGGTGTTCGACAAGCGTCCCGTCCCGGCGGAAGGCGAAACGGCAGCCTGATCGGGCGGTCGGGGGATGGCGGGGCGATCATACCAGATCGCCCTTGCCGCTCTTCCCGATGCCTGCTTAGATCATCCCTGCGAGTAAGGCCCCCCGTGGATCGGGGCCGAAATAGGAACCGGACCACCATGACGAAACTGAGCGGCGGCGATTCGAAGAGCACCCTCTATTGCTCCTTCTGCGGAAAGTCGCAGCATGAGGTGCGCAAGCTCATCGCCGGGCCGACCGTCTTCATCTGCGACGAATGCGTCGAGCTGTGCAACGACATCATCCGTGAGGAAACGAAGTCCGCGCTGGTCAGCAAGAAGGATGGTGGCGTCCCGTCCCCGCAGGAAATCTGCAACGTGCTCGATGATTATGTCATCGGCCAGAAGCGTGCGAAGCGTGTCCTGTCGGTCGCGGTCCACAACCATTACAAGCGGCTGAATCATGGCGGCAAGGGCGCGGACGTGGAGCTGTCCAAGTCCAACATCCTGCTCGTCGGCCCCACCGGCTGCGGCAAGACCCTGCTCGCGCAGACGCTGGCCCGTATCCTCGACGTGCCCTTCACCATGGCTGATGCGACGACGCTGACCGAGGCCGGCTATGTCGGTGAGGATGTCGAGAACATCATCCTGAAGCTGTTGCAGGCGTCCGACTATAATGTCGAACGGGCGCAGCGCGGGATCGTCTATATCGACGAGATCGACAAGATCAGCCGCAAGGCGGAGAATCCGTCGATCACGCGCGACGTGTCGGGCGAAGGCGTGCAGCAGGCGCTGCTCAAGCTGATGGAAGGCACCACCGCCTCCGTCCCGCCGCAGGGTGGCCGCAAGCATCCGCAGCAGGAATTCCTGCAGGTCGATACGACGAACATCCTGTTCATCTGTGGCGGTGCGTTCTCGGGTCTGGAACGGATCATCGGCGATCGCCTGCAGGGCAAGTCGATCGGCTTCGGCGCCTATGTCGCCACGCCGGAAGAACGCCGCGTGGGTGAGACGCTGCGCCAGTGCGAGCCGGAAGATCTGCTCAAATTCGGCCTGATCCCCGAATTTGTCGGCCGTCTCCCCGTCATCGCGACGCTGGAGGATCTGGACGAGACCGCACTCATCAAGATCCTCGGCGAACCGAAGAACGCGCTGGTGAAGCAATATCAGAAGCTGTTCGACATGGAGGATGTCCGTCTGGGCTTCACCGACGACGCCATGGTCGCGGTCGCCAAGAAGGCGATCGAACGCAAGACCGGCGCACGTGGTCTGCGCTCGATCCTCGAAGGCATCCTGCTCGACACGATGTTCGATCTGCCGAGCATGGACGGCGTCGACGAGATCCGCGTCGACAAGGATGTCGTCGAGGGCCGGAAGGAACCCGTCCGCGTCTTCGCCAAGAAGGGCAAGGAAGCCCAGCCCGCGGCCTGACCGCGCTACAATCCGAAGAAAGGCGTCGGGAGTGATCCCGGCGCCTTTTTCGTGCGGCCAATGTTCTTCCCGGGTGACGACTGGTCAGTCCCCCGGAGACCCGCCCGCCGCCGTCGCAGCGATGTCTTCCGGCTACACGCCCGCAACAATGGGCGAAATTTCTGCCGGCATCCCCTATTTAGGGGATGATTAACCATCACCGTTCCATCACGCCTCCCGGACCGACATTCAGTCGGCGTCCCAGGGGGGATCTTCATGAATCATCTGAAACTGCTTGCGATTCTCACGGTTGCGACCGGCGTCGCCGCACCCGCAACCGCGCAAACGCCCAGCCGCGGCTTCACCGCTGCCGTCACGGGCGGCACGCTCGGCATCGGGCCGGAAGCGGCCTATCGCGGCGCGCGGGTCGGCATTCGCGGCAATGCCACTTTCCTGTCGGTCAGCCACGGCTTCGATTCCGACGACATCGATTATGACGGCAAGATCAAGCTGCGCTCCGCCGGCGTGATGCTGGACGTCTTCCCAACCGGCAGCGGCTTCCGCCTGTCCGCCGGCGGCCGCATCAACGGCAATCGTGCACGCGCCGTCGCCACGCCCACCGGCCCGACCGAAGTCGGCGGCGTCCTCTACACGCCCACCCAGATCGGCACGCTCACCGGCCGCGCCGAAACCAGGAATTTCGCACCCGCGCTGACGGTCGGCTATGCCGGCGGCCTGCGCAAGGGCTTCGTCTTCGGGGTGGAAGCCGGCGCGCTGTTCCAGGGCAAGGTCCGCATCCGGCAACTGACCGCCACCGGCGCACTGGCCTCGAACGCCGCCTTCCTGGCAAGCGTCGAAGCCGAACGCCGCGATCTTCAGGATGATGTCGACAAGTACAAGGTCTACCCGATTCTCCAGGCATCGATCGGGTATCGCTTCTAGAACAAATCCTTGCCGATCGATGCACCGGCCGCTCCCCCAAGCGGCGGCCGGTTCATTGATTGTCAGGAATGATATGCCCATATCGGTCGCAACAGGCCGTCCCCATGGCGGCCGCCGGAGCCTTCATGACCGAGACCCTGCCCGTTCTTCCTCTGCGTGATATCGTCGTATTTCCCCATATGATCGTCCCGCTCTTCGTCGGGCGCGACAAGTCCGTCGCCGCGCTGGAATCCGCGATGGCCGCCGACAAGTCGATCTTCCTGGTGGCGCAGCTCGATCCTGCGGAAGACGACCCCGATCGCGCCGCCCTCTATGATCTGGGCGTCACCGCTACCGTCCTGCAATTGCTGAAACTGCCCGACGGCACCGTTCGCGTGCTGGTCGAAGGGCGTCAGCGCGCGCGGATCGAAACGCTGGAAGGCAGCGGCGACCATCTCGTCGCCACCGTCGAAACCATCGCCGATGTCGAGGCCAGCGGCCCCGATGTCACCGCGCTGATGCGTTCGGTGGTCGACCAGTTCGAAAATTACGCCAAGCTCAACAAGAAGACACCGGCCGAAACCGCCGTCCAGCTTGGCCAGATCGAGGATGCGTTCCGCCTCGCCGATGCCGTCGCCGCCAACATCGCGATCAAGGTCGCCGACAAGCAGGCGATGCTGACCGAGATGGATCCGGCCAAGCGCCTCGAAATGGGCTTCGCCTTCATGGAGGGCGAGCTGGGCGTCCTGCAGGTCGAAAAGAAGATCCGCAGCCGCGTGAAGCGGCAGATGGAGAAGACCCAGCGCGAATATTATCTCAACGAACAGTTGAAGGCGATCCAGCGCGAGCTGGGCAATGGCGATGGCGAGGATGGCGGCGACGAGGTGGCCGAACTGGCCGCCAAGATCGCCAGCCTGAAAATGTCCAAGGAAGCCCGCGCCAAGGCGACCGCCGAGTTGAAGAAGCTGCGCGGCATGGCCCCCATGTCCGCGGAAGCGACGGTCGTGCGCAACTATCTGGACGTGCTGCTGGGCCTGCCCTGGGGCAAGAAGTCCAAGCTGAAGAAGGACATCGCCGCCGCGCAGGCCGTGCTGGACAATGACCATTACGGCCTTGAGAAGGTCAAGGACCGCATCGTCGAATATCTCGCGGTGCAGGCGCGCACCAACAAGCTGAAGGGGCCGATCCTCTGCCTCGTCGGCCCGCCCGGTGTCGGCAAGACCTCGCTCGGTCGCTCGATCGCCAAGGCCACGGGGCGCGAATTCATTCGCCAGTCGCTGGGCGGCGTCCGCGACGAAGCGGAGATTCGCGGGCATCGCCGCACCTATATCGGGTCGCTGCCGGGCAAGATCGTCACCAATCTGAAGAAGGCCGGTGCGTCCAACCCGCTCTTCCTGCTCGACGAAATCGACAAGCTGGGTCAGGATTTCCGTGGCGATCCCGCATCGGCGCTGCTCGAGGTTCTCGATCCCGAACAGAATGGCAAGTTCCAGGATCATTATCTGGAGATCGATATCGATCTGTCGGACGTGATGTTCGTCTGCACGGCCAACTCGCTCAACCTGCCGCAGCCGCTGCTCGACCGGATGGAGATCATCCGTCTCGAAGGCTATACCGAGGATGAGAAGGTCGAGATTGCCAAGGCTCATCTGCTCGACAAGCAGATCGAGGCGCATGGGTTGAAGGCCAGCGAATTCGTGCTGACCGAACCGGCGCTGCGCGACCTGATCCGCTATTACACGCGGGAGGCGGGCGTCCGCACGCTGGAGCGCGAAATCGCCAAGGTCGCGCGCAAGGCCCTGCGCCGCATCCTCGAAAAGAAGGATGAGCGGATCGAGGTCACGCCTGACAATCTCGCCGAATTTTCCGGCGTGAAGAAATATCGCTTCGGCATCGGCGAGGAAGAGGACCAGATCGGTGCCGTCACCGGTCTCGCCTGGACCGAGGTCGGCGGCGAACTGCTGACCATCGAATCGGTGACCACGCCCGGCAAAGGCGCGGTGAAGACCACCGGCAAGCTGGGCGAAGTCATGAACGAATCGATCCAGACCGCCTGGTCGTTCGTCCGAGCCCGCGCGCCGTCCTACGGAGTGAAGCCGTCCTTGTTCCAGCGGAAGGATATCCACATTCATCTGCCCGAAGGCGCGGTGCCGAAGGACGGTCCGTCCGCCGGCATCGGCATGGTCACGGCGATCGTATCGACGCTGACCGGCGTCCCGGTGCGCCGCGACGTGGCGATGACGGGCGAAGTCACGCTGCGTGGCCGCGTCCTGCCGATCGGCGGTCTGAAGGAAAAACTGCTCGCGGCGCTCCGTGGCGGCATCACCACGGTGTTGATCCCGCAGGAGAATGAGAAGGATCTGACGGAGATCCCGCTCAACATTCGCGAGGGGTTGAAGATCATCCCCGTGTCGCATGTCGATGAGGTGCTCGCGCTCGCCCTGACCGAGAAGCTGGAAGCGATCGTGTGGACCGAGGCCGACGAACTGGCGGCCCAGCCGCCGCTTCCGGTGCCCGGCGTCGCCGCCGATGTCCCGGTTCGGCACTGACCGGTCGCAGCCCTACTACTTTTGTCGATTTGACAGCCGCCGCCGGGCGGCTGTTACACGTACATTCGGCCATGCCCGCGAATCCTCGCCGGCCTGCGGACATCGGGATGACAGGATGAACAAACAGGAGTTGATCGGCGCCGTCGCCGAAGCGTCCGGGTTGAACCGGGGCGATGCGGTCAAGGCCGTGGAAGCAGTGTTCGATACGATGAGCGCCGCGCTTGCCCGTGGTGACGAAGTGCGCCTCGTCGGGTTCGGCACCTTCCTCGTTTCGCAGCGCAAGGCATCGACGGGGCGCAACCCCCGCACCGGCGAACCGATGAAGATCGAAGCCTCCAGCCAGCCCAAGTTCAAGCCCGGCAAGAGCCTCAAGGATGCCGTCAACCCTTGATGCCACGCGGTGCGGCTGGGGGCGATGCGTCAAGGGGGCTGGACAAGCGCCCGGTGACGGCCTAATCGCCCCCTCCACCGGCAGGCATCGTCCTGACGGTCAAGGCGTGGGCGCGTAGCTCAGTGGTAGAGCACACCCTTCACACGGGTGGGGTCGCAGGTTCAATCCCTGCCGCGCCCACCACGCCTTCTTCCACTTCCCCATCCGGGCAACTCCACAGCCCCGCCGATCGAACCGCCCGTTCGAACAGCCCAAATCCCCGAATCGCACCGTCCAGCGCCGCCGCCCGCCAGTCCGCATCGCCGGCTGCCGCTTCGATCGCGTCGCCGAACCGCCCCCAGCTTCCGTCGCGATGCGCGGCGGCCAGATAGGCCACCGGCAACCCCGCCCCCACCTGCCGCGCCAGCATCGCCCCGCCCAGCCGCGATCCCTCCAGCACGTAGAGCAGCCCCCAGCGCGCCGCGGCCGATCCCGGTTCGACGTCCATGGCAGTCGGCACGTCCAGCCCCAACGTCCCCAGATCGGCGCGCAGCAGGTCGCCCCGCGGCTGCCATTCCGCCCAAAGCGCCGCCCCGTCGAGCGCCGCCTCCAGCGGCAGCACGGCCCGCGCATGGGCGATCAGAAACGCGCCATAGGAATCACGATCCGCCAGATCATGCCCCGCAAAGGCGGCATCCACCCGTTCATGCCAGGTTGCAGTTCCGTCGCGCAGGAAGAAACGGACGGGATAGCGCTGGGGCATGGTGAACGTCGATCAAAGGGAACAGGGCGGATCGCTCTACCGTTTTTCCCGGGATGGTCCAGTTTAGCACTTCCGTCCATGCTTTGTTCTTTTCCGCTTGGATTCACGGACGGATTCTTTCAGAACCCTCAAACAGTTACGGAAGAGGCGGCGCCGATGGCCGATGAAGACATTCTGCGCGCCGATGCCCCTACGGAAACGGGGGGCGATATCGCCGCCTGCGATCGCGAACCCATCCACATTCCGGGGTCGGTGCAGCCGCACGGCCTGCTGCTGATCGTCGACGCCGCCAGCCTGAAGATCGTCGCCGGCGCGGGCGCGATCGAACGCCGCCTGTCCGCGGACTGGCTCGGCCGTCCGGTCACCGACCTGATCGGACCGGATGCGGTCACCGCGCTGGCAAAGCCCGGTGTGACGGACAGTCTCGGCGGCTGCGACGGCATCAGCGAACGCTTCGATATCAGCGGTCATCATGCCGGCGACCAGATCCTGATCGAACTGGAACCCGCCGCATCGGCCGATGACGATGTCATCAACCTGCTCGGCCGACTTGATGCGGCGAGCAGCGCCTTCGAACGCGCGACGGATCTGCACGAACTCGCCGAACGCGCCGCCACCGCCTTCCGCCGGCTGACCGGTTTCGAACGCGTCATGGTCTATCGCTTTCTCGACGATGATTCGGGCGTCGTGATCGCCGAGGATCGCGATCCCGCGCTGGGCAGCTTCCTCAACCATCATTTCCCCGCCAGCGACATTCCGAAGCAGGCACGCGCGCTCTATGTCCGCAACCGGGTCCGGGTCATTCCGGACATCCGCTATGATCTCGCGCCGCTGCGCCCCGCATCACCCGCCGTGGCGCAGACCGACCTTACCGATGTCGCGATCCGCTCCGTATCACCCATCCATTTGCAATATCTACACAATATGGGCGTGCGCGCGTCCGCGTCGATCTCCATCGTGCGCGACGGGCTGCTCTGGGGGCTGATCGCCTGCCATGATCGCCAGCCACGCCGGCTCGATCTGCGCACCCGGCTGTCCTGCAAGGCGCTGGCCGGCGGCCTCTCGCGGCAGATCACGGCGCGGGAGGAAGCGGAGACCTACCGCGAACGCGTCCGCCTGCGCGCATCGGAGGATGTGGTTTCCGCACGGCTCGGCAATGACAGCGCGCTGGCCGATTTCTTCGGCGACAGCGGGGAGGAACTCCGCCGGATGCTCGCGGCGGACGGTTTTGCCGCGGTGCAGGGCAAGGAGATGATCTTCTTCGGCCGCACCCCCGATCCGGCGGATGTCCGCGCGATCGCCGGCTGGGTCCGCGACCGCGCAACGGTGCAGGCCTATGCCACGCACAACCTCTCCCGATCCTTCCCGCCCGCAGCCGCATGCCGCAAGACCGCATCCGGGCTGCTCGCCGTCACCATGTCGAGCGAGGAACCGGTCATCCTGCTCTGGTTCCGCGCGGAAATCGTGGAAACCGTCAGTTGGGCAGGCAACCCGCACAAGGCGGTGCAATCCGATCCGGAAGTCGCGCTCACCCCGCGCGCCTCCTTCTCCGCATGGCGCGAACTGGTCGAGGGTCGCGCACGCCGCTGGACCTTCGCCGAGGTCGAAGCCGCCGGCCGCATCCGCCGCCTGCTGTTCGAGGCGCGCCAGAATCGCCGCCTTCGCGAACTGAACACCGAACTGACCGCCACGGTCGCCGACAAGGAAACCCTGCTGCTGCAGAAGGACTATCTGCTGAAGGAGGTGAACCACCGCGTCCAGAATAGTCTCCAGCTCGTCTCCGCCTTTCTCCAGCTCCAGGCGCGCTCGGTGAAGGATCCCGCGCTCAGCGTCCATCTGGACGAGGCACAGCGACGGCTATCGGCGGTCGCGCTGGTCCATCGCCGCCTCTACAGCGACGATCGCGTCGAAACCGTCGATCTCGGCCGCTATCTGGAGGATTTGTGCGGTGAAATTCGCGGATCGATGGGGACGGAGGACGCGCATCATATGCGGCTCGATCTCGCGCCCGTGCTGGTGCCCACGGACAAGGCCGTCACCGTCGGGCTGATCCTGACCGAACTCGTCATCAATGCCAGCAAATATGCCTATGGCGGCAAGCCCGGCCCGGTCACGATCGCACTGGACGAACACCGCAACCGCTTTCGGCTGGTCGTGGCCGATCATGGGACGGGCAAGACCCGGACGCGCGAAGGATTCGGCACGCGGATGCTCGCCGCGATGGTCGATCAGCTTTCGGGAACGATCGAGGAACAGGATAACGAACCCGGCCTGCGCGTCATGCTGACCGCGCCGATCACGGAGAGCTGAGCGGGTCGTCAGCCCCGCGCGCGGTTCCGCATCGTCTCGATCCGGGTCACGACGATCTCCAGCTGACGGGCATCGAAGCCGGCGCGCAGAAACGCCTCTACCTCGCGCGCGGGCACCGCTAGCCCATGCTGCCACGCATGAACCGCCACACGCCGCAACGCCTCCAGCCGGGGGTCCGCCAACCGCGAATCAGATCGCGTCCCGAACAGCAGCGCGCGCAGCCGACCCAGACGCGCATCGGGCGCCAGACTCGTCATGCCGTCCCGCCGCGCCAGATCCACGACCTGCCATTCGCGCGGACCAAGCGCCGCAGCCGCCGGCTGGTTGGCCATGATCGGCCGGATCGCACCGGCAGCCGCAATGTCGCTGAAATTCAGATAGGCCATGGCCCCGGTCCCTGTACGATGGCGCCGGTCTCGCTGACGGCCGGTCATGACGCTCCATACCGATCGGTATGTTATTGTCAAGCACGGTCGTGGATCATGGCCATCCGTTCAGTCCGTCATGCCGGCTCCAGCCGTGCCGCCATCGCCTGGTTGCCCTGCATCATCGCCACCGTCCGCGCGCTGTTTCCCGCATCGTCGACCACCGCCGGGTCCGCACCGGCGGCCATCAGCATGTCGACGATTTCCGTCTGATCGAACAGCGCCGCCATCATCAGCGCGGTTTGCCCGGCATGATTGCGCCGGTGCACATCAGCCCCCGCATCGATCAGGATCCGTGCAACGGCGGCATGACCCTTGAACGCGACTCCCATCAACGCACTGTTGCCGCGTGGATCGGCCCCGCCATCCACCGCCGCGCCCTCGCCGATCAGCAGCGCGGTCGTCCCGACATGGCCATGATAGCTCGCCAGGATCAGCGCATCATGCCCCTTGGCATCGATTGCATCCAGCGCGACGCCCGCCTGCAACAGCGCCGGGATCATATCGTTGCGGCCGAGCCGGGCGGCATCGAACCACAATTCGTGCAGCCGCTCGACCGTGGGCAAAGGCGGCGGAGCCTGTTCCGAGTCGCGGGGAAGATCGGCCATCAATCGGCCTCCGTACCCTTGTGACTACCAAATCCCGCCGCCTTCATCGCGTCGACGGTCCGCGCAGCCTTGCGGTCTTCCGCGCGCAAAGCGTCCGGATCGTCGCTCTGCACCGTCGCCGCCGTCTGGGGCCGGGTCCGCTCCGCCGTAGCGTCCTCGGTGCGGTCCATCGCGGCCTCCGGGGTCTGACCGGGTTGTTTCTCTTCCATCGCGTCCTCCTGCACCGGGCCAACGCCGCCCCGCCGCCGCCGTTCCGCTCGCTTTCGCTCGCGGCGCGCGTCATGCTGCTGAAAACAGACGAAGAGGATGCCCCGATGCGCCCCTGCTTTCTCCGCGGTTACCAGCCATGATCCTGCGAGGCAGGGTCGTCGTCGTCACCGGGGCGGCGCGCGGCATCGGCCTCGGCCTCGCCACCCGCTTCATCGCCGAGGGCGCGACCGTCATCGCATCCGATCTCCCCGGTGGAGACGCCGCCGCCACTGCCATCGGCGCGCGCTTCGTGTCGGCCGATATCGGCCGCGAGGCGGACATCGCCGCGCTGGTCGCGGACGTGCTGGCGCAAGAAGGCCGGATCGACCTGTTCTGCTCCAATGCCGGAATCGCCGGCATCACCGATCCGATGACCGACGAAGCCGAATGGCAACGCACCATCGCGATCAACCAGATGAGCCATGTCTGGGCGGCACGCCATGTCCTCCCGCACATGCTGGCGCGCGGCGAAGGCTATCTGCTCAACACCGCGTCTGCCGCCGGACTGCTCGTCGAACATTTCGGCGCGGCCTATACCATGACCAAACATGCCGCGGTCGGCTTCGCCGAATGGCTGGCGGTGGCCTATCGCGATCGCGGCATCCGCGTGTCCGTCCTCTGCCCGGAAGGCGTACTGACCCGCATGACCGAACAGGCCGACTATCTCCGCCGCACCGCGATCCCCGTCGAAACGCTGGTCGACCGCACGATCGAGGCGATCCGCGACGAACGCTTCATGATTACCACCCATCCACGCACCTTGCCCATCGCGCAGGCCCGCGTCGCCGATTTCGATCATTATCTCGGCCGCATGGCGGATCAGCGCGCCATCGTCATGGCCGCACGCTCCGGCGGACCGCCCCCCTGAGGTCGGGAACCCGCCCCTGCCGCTCTAGTTTCTAGCATCTGCTGCATCGCAACAACCATGGGAGGCGCGCGGCGCATGAAGGACATCGACCGGCTGATCGCCGCCTATGATGGCGTCGCGCTGCACCTGGCGAGCGCGATCGGCATCGCCGTGGGGGCCGTGCTGACGGGCCTCCTCGCCCATCACCTCATCATCCTCGTCGCGCGCAAGGCGGCGGCCCGCACCCCCACCACCACCGACGATCTGATCGTCGAACGGCTGTCGCGGCCGCTCCGCTGGATCTTCTGCGCGCTGGCGCTCACCGCCGCCCTCCCCGCGCTCCATCTGAACGATGCCGCATCCGAAGTGTGGCAGCGCCTGTTCGGCCTCGGCGTCCCGGCCCTGGTCGGCTGGCTGCTGATCGCCACGCTCAACGCCTTTCAGGACGTGGTGATCGCAAAGACCGACATCAGCGTGGAAAACAACCTCCGCGCCCGGCGCAAGCGCACCCGCGCCGGCATCCTGCACCGCATCACCGTGTTCCTGGTACTGGTCATCACGCTCTGCATGATGCTCATCTCCATCCCCAGCGTCCGCACCATCGGCGTCACGCTGATCGCCTCGGCCGGTCTCGCCGCACTCGCGGTCGGTGCCGCCGCGCAACCCGCGCTCAAAAATCTGATCGCGGGCATCCAGATGGCCTTCACCGAACCGATCCGGATCGACGACGTCGTCGTGCTCGACAATGAATGGGGCCGGATCGAGGAAATCCGCCTGACCTATGTCGTGATCCGCATCTGGGACGATCGCCGGCTGGTCGTCCCCGTCTCGCGCTTTCTCGAACAGCCTTTCCAGAACTGGACGCGCGAATCCGCGCAACTGCTCGGCAACATCATCCTCTATCTCGATCCGACCGCCGACATCCCCCGCCTGCGCGCGCATCTGGCCGAAGTGATGGACGCCAATCCGCTCTGGGACCGCCGCTTCCACAATCTCCAGATTACCGACATGAAAGCGGACATGATCGAGGTCCGCGCGCTGATGACCGCCAAGGACGGCCCCACCGCCTTCGACCTGCGCTGTGCGGTGCGCGAATCGCTGCTCGCCTTCATCGCACGCGAAATGCCCGAAGCGCTGCTCCGCCGCCGGATCGAAGCCGCGCCGGGCGCGTGGCCGGTCACACCGGGTCCGGCAACAAGGCCCGGATCTGCTGCGCCAGCGTCACCGGATCGAACGGCTTGATAATCAGCCCCAGCGATCCGGCCGCGCGGTAGAGCGCGATATCGCCCGGCCGGGTGCGCGCGGTCAGGAAGATGGCGGGAACAGCCTCCATTCCCGGCAAACGCCGCGCCTCCGCAACCAGCCGCATCCCGTCCATATCGGGCATCATCACGTCCAGCAGCAGCAGGTCGGGGCGAAAGGCACCTTCCGTCAGCATCCGCAGCGCCGCCCCACCCGACTCCACGGATGTCACCGTCATCGCCGGGTCCAGCGCCATCGCCATGCCGGCCACCAGCCGGATATCGGCATCGTCCTCGACATGCAGGATGTTCAACGGCTGCGGGTTCATGACGCGATATCCCCCCCGGCCCGCCGGTCGGCAAGGATCAGCGCGGCCAGATCCGTGATCGGCGCACCGCCATCGGCCACCCGCCACGCATCCCGCGACACGCCATGCGCGCGCCAGAATTGCCCGCCCGCCCGGACGATCACCGGAATGACCGGCGGCGTTCTGTCCGCACCGAACAGCATCGCCAGCGCGTCCTTCCCCGGCCCGGCATCATCCAGATCGATCAGCACCGCGTCCTGCCCGGCCTGATCCGCCGCGCCATCCGCGCCCTCCGCCCGTTCGACCATGATCCCCTGTTCCGCCAGCGCATGTTCCATGTCCGGCGTCACGAAGCCCGCCCCGCCGCAGACCAGCAGCCGCAACGCCGCCTCGCCGCCCACGCGCAGCGCGATCGAAAAGCGGAAGCACGCCCCGCCGCCCTGTCGCGGTTCGAACCAGATGGTCCCGCCATGCGCGCGCACGATCTGCTGCGAAATTGCCAGCCCCAGCCCGCTTCCGCCCGCCGATCTCGCATCCCCCGCCTGCGCGAACCGCGTAAACAGCCGCTCGCGAAAGGCCGGCGACACGCCCGGCCCGCGATCCGCCACCGTCACCACTGCACGCCCGCCGCGTCGTTCGGCGGAGAGCGTCACGGTCCCACCATCGGGGCTGAAGCGGATGGCATTGGCCAGCAAATTGGTCACCACCCGCGCCAGCCGCCCTTCATCGCCCGCCACGGGCAATCCATCCATCGGACTCTCCAGCGCGATCACCACGCCGCGCCCTGCCGCCAGCCCCTCGCTCCCCCGCGCCGCATGGTGCAGGACCGGCACCAGATCGATCGGGCGGCTGCACAGCACCAGCGCCCCCGAATCCAGCTTCTCAAGATCCAGTAGATCATTGACCAGATCGATCATTCGGCGGGAATTTTCCTCCGCCACCGTCACCAGCCGGCGGGCAGGTTCCGACAGCGCCGTTCCCGAAATCGTCCGCAACAGCCCCAGCGCCCCCACCACCGATGTCAGCGGCGTGCGTAGTTCGTGGCTGGCGGTCGCGATGAATTCGTCCTTCATCCGGTCGATCGCCTTGCGTTCGGAAATATCCCGGATCGCCGCCACCACATGCAGCCCGGTCGGCATCGGCATCAGTCCCAGCGCCACGTCCACCGGCACCGAATGCCCGTCGACATGATAGGCGACCCGGTCGATCCGCAACGGCTCGACGATGCGACCCGCGTCCAGCCCGATCCGTTCGGCCAGACTGCCCACCGGCGGCAGCGCGTCGATCAGCATCGCGATATCGCGGCCGATCAGCATCTCCGGCTGATAGCCCAGCAGCCGCGTCACCGCCGGGTTGACCGCCTCGATCCGACCGTCCGGATCCAGCAGTGCGATCGCGTCATTGGTTCCGGCGAACACGCCGGTCAGCCGCGCCACCGCTTCCTGCGCCTGCAAAACCAGCGGATAGCGCGCTCGCCGCCATGACAGCGCCACCGCCAGCCCCGCACCGACGAGGATGAAGGCTGCCGTCACCAGCAACCACACCATGCGCTGCGCACGGGCGGCACGGGCGTCCCAGCGTCTGGACCGTTCCGCGATCATCCGGTCCTCTTCCTGCATCATCGCCGCGGCCAGCATCTGCGCGCGCGCCGTCAAGCCATCCGCCCGCCCGGCGGACGCCACCGGCCTCGACGTCGGCGTCGGCAACGCCGCATCCAGCGCGCTCAGGCGGCGATCGATCAGATCGCTCAACGCCGCATAGCGCGCCGACTGTGCGGGAATGTCGATCAGCAGCCGCTCCAGCCGATGCCGCTGCTGGCGGATCGCCACCCGAGCGGACCGATAGGAACGCAGCGCCGCCGGATCGCGATTGGCCAGATAGTCATGCCGTCCGGCTTCCACTTCCTGCAACCGCGCCATCAGGTCGGCGATGACGATCCGCCGGTCATAGGATCGGGTCAGCAGCCCGCGCGAAACCTGCCCCGTCCGATACTGGGTGGAAATCCAGCGCGCCCCGCACACCAGCACCGCCAGCATCAGCACCGCTAGCAGCAGGAGACGGCCGATCGACGGGCGGCTGGGCAGTGGCGGCAATGTCGTCAGATGCGCCACGCCGGTCTTGTCGGCCGTCCCCGGCCGATACCGGTTCCACATCCGCATTTCTTAAAGCCCGCCCGCGGGATAAGAAGGGATATCGGAAGAGATCTTCGGCAACCGCATCGGCAAGGCTCAGCCTTCTCCGGTGGTCCGGTCATCGGGCGGAGTCCGCTCGAACCGTTTGATCCGGCGGGCTTGTTGCCACAATTCCATGGCATTCGGCCCTGCCTGCGTCGCGGCGGAGCGGATCGCGCCGTCATCGTCCTCCGCTTCGATCACGTCGCAGCGTTCGATGTGGCCGGTGTGATTACTGATATGAAACAGACGATATCCGCCCATCCCGACCCCCCGATCGATTATGAGCGTCAGTGGTACAGCATCCCCGCCATTCCACCAGCAAAACCGCACTCAACGTTCGGTATCCGACCGACCGGCGGCGCGCCGGATCAAAATCAGGCGGAGGATCAATGCAATCGCCGCCACCCCCGCCGCCACGCCCAGCAAGGTCGGCAGATGCGGGGTGAACCGCCCCGCCAGTTCCTCGATCCCCTCTCCGAACGCATAGCCCAGCCCCGTGAACAATGACGCCCAGGCGATCGCCGCGACCGCGTTCAGTGCCGCGAACCGTCCGAACGGCACCTGCGACGTGCCGATCGCGATCGGGCTGACGGTGCGCAGTCCGTAAAGAAAGCGAAAGGCGAGAATGAACCCCACCGGATGCCGCTCCAGCGTCGACAGCGCACGTGCGAACGCCGGACGCGCCATCACCCGGCGGACACGCGGATGATCGCGATAGCGCCGCCCGAGCGCGAAGAAGATCTGGTCGGCCATGAACGAACCACCCGCCGCCGCCGCCGCCGCGCCCCACAACGGCACCAGATCGCGATGCGCCAGCACCCCGCCCGTCACCACGACGGTCTCGCCTTCCAGCCCGGCACCGGCGAACAATGCGATCAGACCATATTGGGCGACTAGGGTTTCGATCGACATCCCCACCCTGTGCCCGATCCGCCGCCCCGCGGCTACCGTTCAGGCATGGGGTCAGGCGTTTGGACCGGAATGACATCATCCCGAATGACGTAAGATAGCCGCCCATCCCGAGCGCAGTCGAGGGATCCCTTCGAGCGTAGTCGAGAAGCCCGAAGGCTGGCGGCCTCGGCTTCGCTCGGGACGAGTCCGCTTGGAGTGCCGTCCCGCGCGCTAGGACGTAGCATCCCCATCGTCCGGCGGCACGATCGCCGCGCCGTCCAGCACGCGGTCCAGCCGCGCGCGTTCGTCCCGCATCAGCCGCTTGTCCGCCTTGGTCCGCCCGTGCAGCGCGCGTTGCGCGGCCGCATCCGCCGCCGCCTGCGTCCGCATCTTCGCCTTGCGCGCCAGCCGCAGATTCACCACATCACCCATGGTGGTCAGGATAACCGCGCCGGGCATCGACGCAAAGCCCCCGTCTGCGCTATGGCCGGCGGAATGACCGTCGATCCCCTCATCGCCTGGCTGCCCACGGCGCTTGGCCACGAACCGAAGGACGTGGCGCTGTTCCGCCGCGCCCTCACCCATAGCAGCCATTCCGGCGCCACCTATGAACGTCTCGAATTTCTCGGCGACCGCGTGCTTGGGCTGGTCGCGGCGGACTGGCTGTACGGCCTGTTCCCGGACGATCCCGAAGGTGCGCTGTCCCGTCGCATCAACGCCATCGTCAGCCGCGAAACCTGCGCCGTCATCGGCCGCGCGATCGGGGTCGACAAGATGCTCCGCCTCGGCAAGCAGGCGCGCGATGATGGCGCGGTCAACAGCGGCAATGTCGTCGGCGATGCGGTGGAGGCGCTGATCGGCGCGCTCTTCCTAGAAGGCGGTCTGCCCGCCGCGCAGGCCTTCGTCCGCCGCGCCTGGGGTCCGCTGGTCGATGCCGGGGCGCAGGCCCCCCGCCATCCCAAATCCGCGTTGCAGGAATGGGCCGCTGCCCACCGCTGCCGCCCGCCCGTCTACACCCTCGTCGCGCGCACCGGCGCGCACCACGCCCCCCGCTTCACCGTCGCCGTCGCCATTCCCGGCAAGGCGGAGGCGCAGGCCGAAGGGGCATCGAAACAGGAGGCCGAGACCGAGGCCGCCGCGAAATTACTGGAGTCCCTGTCGTGAGCCTGCCCGAAAATATCGATACCACGGACCAGCGTTGCGGCTTCGTCGCCGTCGTCGGCGCGCCCAATGCCGGCAAGTCCACCCTGGTCAATGCGCTGGTCGGGCAGAAGGTCGCGATCGTCAGCCCCAAGGCGCAGACGACCCGCGTCCGCCTCATGGGTGTCGCGCTCGAAGGCACGTCGCAGATTCTGCTCGTCGACACGCCCGGCATCTTCGAGCCGCGCCGCCGGCTCGACCGCGCCATGGTTGCCGCGGCGTGGGGCGGCGCGCAGGATGCCGATCTGATCGCCTTCGTGATCGATGCCAAGACCGGCCTCACCAAGCGCCTCGAACCACTCGTCCAGTCGCTCGCCGAACGGCGCGAACCCAAATTGGTGATCCTCAACAAGGTCGATGCGACGCCGAAGGAAAAGCTGCTCGAACTCGCCGTCCGCTTGCAGGAAGCGCTCAACCCCGAAGAGATCTTCATGATCTCCGCCACCACCGGCGACGGCGTCGCCGATCTGAAGACCGCGCTGGCGAAGCGCGTGCCGTCCGGCCCGTGGCATTTCCCGGAAGATCAGGTGTCCGACGCCACCGATCGCATGTTGGCGGCGGAAGTGACGCGCGAGCAGCTCTATCTGCAACTCCACGCCGAACTCCCTTATGCCTCGGCGGTGGAAACCGAGAAATATGAGGAGCGCAAGGACGGCTCCGTCGTCATCCACCAGCAGATCCTGGTCGGCCGCGATACGCAGAAGGCGATCGTGCTCGGCGCGAAAGGCGTCCGCCTCAAGGAAATCGGCAGCCGCGCCCGCGCCGAACTCGAACATCTCCTCGACAGGAAGGTCCATCTCTTCCTGCACGTGAAGGTGAACCCGAAATGGGAAGAGGATCGCGGCCTCTACAAGGAAATCGGGCTGGACTGGGTCGAGTAGGAACCGCGCCGATGGCATGGCAGGACAGGATCGCATCGGCGCTGCTGACCATGCTGCTCTCGGCGTGCGGCCCCGATGCGCCGCCGCCCCGCCCGCCGGCGGACGCGGCCTTCCCCGCCCGCCTCGCCGCCGCCGATCCTGCCAACGGCGCCCGCCTCTTCCGCCGCTGCGCCGCCTGCCACCGCATCGATGCCGGCGGCACCGACACGGACGGCCCCAATCTCAACGGCGTCGTGAACGCCCCCATCGCTCAGCGCCGCTGCCGCTGCCGCTTCGCCTACACCGCCGCGCTGGCGTCCGTCGGCGGCAACTGGACCCCGGAACGCCTCGACCGCTGGCTCACCAGCCCCCGCGCCTTCGCCCCCGGCACCAGCATGGCCTTCGCCGGCCTGCCCGATCCGCAGGACCGGGCGGATGTGATCGGGTATCTGCAAGGTCGCTGATCCATTCGCGCTGCCGCGGCCTAACCCGCAGGCCCAACGCTGTTCGTTTTTCATAATCGCTGATAATGAGACCGACGGTCGATGGAGGCTTTCATGATTAGCGCAGATCTTGGGCAGCAACTCGAAACCTTCGTTTCGCAACTGGTGGAAACCGGCCGCTACTCCTCAGAAAGCGAGGTATTGCGCGAAGGCGTGCGCATCATCCAGGACCGTGAGGCTCGTCTTGCCGCGCTGGATCACCTGGTGGCCGACGGCATTGCCGATGCGGATGCAGGGCGTATCGCGCCTGCCGAAACGGTGTTCAATCGGTTGGAACGCAAATATCGGACGCTGGGCGATGCCGACGCATGATCGTCGTCCTGACGGAGACGGCCGAACAGGATCTTGAAGCGATCGGTGACCATATCGCCCGTGACGCGCCGCGGCACGCCATCGCTTTTCTGAACGAATTGCGGAAACGGTGCATCAGCCTTGCAGAACTGCCGCATCGCTTCCCGCTGATCCCACGCCACGAACGGCAGGGCGTCCGGCGCTGCGTCCATGGCCGTTATCTCATTCTATACAGAGTGGATCACGATCAGGTCACGATCCTGCGCATCCTCCATGGTGCGATGGACTATACCGCGCTGCTATTCCCATCCTGACGACAGTCACGGACGAGATCCTCAGACCCAGCCCCGCTCCGCCCCGATCTTCGCCTCATAAGCAGAAATCGCGTCGCCCTGCGCCATCGTCAGCCCGATTTCGTCCAGCCCATGCATGAGGCAATCCCGCCGGAACGGATCGATCGTGAAGCTGTACCGGTCCTGATAGGGCGTGGTGACCGTGCAGGTCTCCAGATCCACCGTCACCGGCTGCCCCTCCGCCGCCACCGCCATCAACCGGTCGATCGCCTCCTGCGGCAACACCACCGGCACGATCCCGTTCTTCACCGCATTGCCGGAGAAGATGTCGGAATAGGAAGGCGCGATCACCGCCTGGATGCCCATGTCGCCCAGCGCCCATGCCGCATGTTCCCGACTCGATCCGCAGCCAAAATTGTCGCCCGCGATCAGGATCGGCCCGCCCGCATAGCGCGGATCATCGAACACATTGTCCGGCTCGCGCCGCACCACCTCGAACGCGCCGCGCCCCAGCCCGGACCGGCTGATCGTCTTCAGATAATGCGCCGGGATGATGACGTCGGTATCGACATTCTTCCGCCCGAACGGGATCGCGACGCCCTTGACCTGCACTACGGGCTTCATGCCGCCGCTCCCATCAGATCGCGGACATCGGCCAGATGCCCCGTCACCGCCGCCGCCGCCGCCATGGCGGGGCTGACCAGATGCGTCCGCGCGCCCGGCCCCTGCCGCCCCACGAAATTGCGGTTGCTGGTGGAGGCGCAGCGCATCCCCGGCGGCACCTTGTCCGGGTTCATCGCCAGGCACATCGAACAACCCGGTTCACGCCATTCGAACCCGGCCTCCACGAACACGCGGTCCAGCCCCTCGGCCTCGGCCTGCCGCTTCACCAGCCCCGATCCCGGCACCACCAGCGCCTGATGCACGGTGTCCGCCACATGCCGCCCGCGCACCACGTCGGCCGCGGCGCGCAGATCCTCGATCCGGCTGTTCGTGCAACTGCCGATGAAGATCATGTCGACCGCCACGTCCTGCATCCGCGTACCCGCCGCCAACCCCATATAATCCAGCGACTTCTGCGCCGCCGCCTGCTTGGAGGGATCGGCGAAGCTCATCGGATCGGGCACCACGCCCGTAATCGCCACCACATCCTCCGGGCTGGTCCCCCAGGTCAGGCTCGGCGCGATCTCCGCCGCGTCGATCACCACCACCTTGTCATAGGCAGCCCCCGGATCGGTCGCCAGCGTCCGCCACCACGCCACCGCCTTGTCCCATTCGGCGCCTGCCGGGGCCATCGGCCGCCCCTTCAGATAGGCGAAGGTGATATCGTCAGGCGCCATCAGCCCGGCCCGCGCGCCCGCCTCGATCGACATGTTGGCCACGGTCAGCCGCCCTTCGACCGACATTTCGCGGAACACATTGCCGGTATATTCGATGACATGGCCGGTCCCACCGGCCGCGCCGATCCGCCCGATGATGTGCAGGATCACATCCTTCGGCGTCACGCCATGCCCCAGCACGCCGTCTACCCGCACTTCCATCGCCTTCGCGCGCTGCAACAGCAATGTCTGCGTCGCCAGCACATGCTCCACCTCGGACGTGCCGATGCCGAAGGCCAGCGCGCCCAGCGCCCCGTGGCTGGACGTATGGCTGTCCCCGCACACCACCGTGGTGCCCGGCAAGGTGAAGCCCTGTTCCGGCCCCACCACATGCACGATGCCCTGCTCGGCCGCGACGGCATCGATATAGCGGATCCCCGCCGCCGGCGCGTTGCTGGCCAGCGCCGCCAGTTGCGCCGCCGACTCCGCATCCGCGATCGGCAACCGCGCCCCCTTGGCGTCCGTCCGCGCGGTCGTTGGCAGATTATGATCGGGCACCGCCAGCGTCAGGTCCGGCCGGCGCACCGTCCGCCCCGCCGCGCGTAGCCCCTCAAATGCTTGCGGACTGGTCACTTCATGCACGAGGTGCCGGTCGATATAGATGAGCGCGGTGCCATCGGCGCGCGTATCGACGACATGCGCGTCCCAGATCTTGGCATACAGGGTCTTCGGTTCGGTCATCACACTGCCTCGGGACATTTGCCCGCGCCCTACACCCGTGCCGCATCAAAGGCAAAGCGACAGCCGCACAGGACGACACAAACGAACCCGCCGCGCCGGATGCTGCTTACTTGCGCCCCAGTTCCAGATAATCCGTATCGGGCAGGCCGTAGAGCGCATCGAACAATTCCAGCGGCAACCCGACGGGGCGCGGACTCTCGCTGTTCCACAACATCGCGATGCCCACCCGCACCTCCGGATCGAACAGGATCAGCGACCGATATCCCGACACCGCCCCGCGATGCCCGACCAGCAAATGCCCGCCCAGCCGGTGGTTGCGCCATCCCAGCGCGTAACGGCTGTCCGTCATCGCCCGGTCGAACGTCCCCATCCGCCCGCGCGGCACCCTGATCCGCGCCCGGTGCAGTTCGTCCAGCATCGCCGGCGTCAGCACACGCGGATTGCCGCCCATCTGCGCCTTCAGCCACAGCGCCAGATCGCCGATCGAGCTGTTCACCCCGCCCGCCGCCGGCACCCGGTAATAAGGCTCCTCCACGGTCAGCATCCGGCTACCACGCGTCGGATGCGCCCAGCTCGCCGCCCCGGTCAGCCCCGCCCGCCCGATCGAGGCATTGACCATGCCCAGCGGCCCGAACAACTCCTTCTGGACGGCCGTCGCGTAACTCCGCTTCGTCACCTTCGCGACGATCTCGGACGCAGTATCGAACGCGATATTCTGATAGGCGAAGCACGCCCCCGGCTTGCAGATCGGCGGCAAGGTCGCATAATTTGCGCGCGTCACGCGCGGATCTTCATTAGCCTCCAGCCGGTCGTCCCACGCATTCTTCACGATGCCCAGCCGGTGCGACAGCACATCCTCGACGGTAGCAATCTGCTCGCGCCCATCCGGCAAACGCAACGTCGTTCCGTACCGCGAAACGGGCGCGTTCAGCGAAATCTTCCCCGCCGCCGCCAGCTTCACGACCGTCGTCGCCGCCACCGTCTTCGACAGCGACGCCCAGCGGAACACCGTCCGCGATGTCACCGGCTCGCCCCCGCCGCCCGGCTCGGTCCGTCCATAACCCTTGACGAAGGTGACGCGCGATCCCTCGACCACCGCCACGCCCAGCCCGGTCATGCCGGACGTCCGCATCAATCCCTCGATCCGCCGGTCCAGTTGTGGATAATCCACCCGATACGGCCCCGATGCCGCCGCCGAGATCGCCCCGGCCGCCGACAAAGGCGCCGGCACCACCGCCCGCGCGCCCGGCTGGTCGGTCTTCGTTCCGCCCTGCCACCCCGCAATCGCCGCGACACCCGCAACCAGCGCCACGCCCGCCAGCGCCGCCTTGGGACCAATGGATTTACGTGTGCGACGCCGCGTCGTCCGGCGTGTCGCTTTGGGAGCCTGCATGGCCCCGCTCTAGCCCCCTCGCCCCACCCGCAAAAGCTCGCTTGATCCCGCAAACCGCTCGCCTGAACCGACGCGGCGACACCAGCCCCCGGATCAAAGATCATCGCAATGCACCGGCCGCATCGCGCGGAAGCGGCTATATTTTAGCGGCTGTTTGTTATGGAGCGGGTGAAGGGAATCGAACCCTCGTCACTTGCTTGGGAAGCAAAAGCTCTACCATTGAGCTACACCCGCGCATCCGGAGATCCGGTGCCGACGGCGGCGCACCGGCCGTCGCGGCTGCACATACGCAGGATCGTGGCGTTGGGCAAGTCCCCTTGCCGACCTGCCCGGACCGCGACCGGAAGCAGCGCTTCCGGCCCGGAATCCTTACTGGCCGGCAGACGGCACCGGCACGGTTGCCGCAGGCGGCGCGGCGGAGGGAACTGGAGCGGCTGCGGCCGGCGCGGCAAAAGGTGCGCCCAGCGACGCGCGCACGATGCGCGAGGGGTTTGCTGGCGGCTCGCCCTTTTCGATGCGGTCGACAAATTCCATGCCGGACACGACGCGGCCGATCGCGGTATAATTCCCGTCCAGCGCCAGATTGGGGGCCAGCATGATGAAGAACTGGCTGTTGGCGCTGTTGGGCTGCTGGCTGCGCGCCATCGACACTTCGCCGCGCACATGCGGCATGTCGTTGAACTCCGCCTTCAGGTCCGGCATCGGCGATCCGCCGGTACCGTCGCCCTTGGGATCGCCGCCCTGTGCCATGAAGCCATCGATCACGCGGTGGAAGATCAGCCCGTTATAGAAACCCTGCTGTGTCAGCAGCTTGAGCCGGCCGACATTCTCCGGTGCCTTGTCCGGCCGCAACTGGATGACCACGCGTCCCCCGGTCGACAAATCCAGGTTCAGCGTGTTTTCCCCCGTCAGCGGCGGCGGCAGGAAGGCTTCCACCGGCGTCGCCAGCGGAATCTTCGGCAGCGCCTTCGGCACGGTCGCCTCGGTCGGTTCGGGACGCGCCTGCGACAGCGCGGCACCCGAACAGAGCAGCCCGGCCATCGCCGCAAGAAGGAACCTGTTACGCATCGTCATCCCGTATCCCGCAATCCGCCCGCCGCCGATACCGGCACCGGGCTTTCCCTGTCCTGAATAGCTTAGCTGCCCTTGCGGCCGATCTGCATCACGCGCGCACGGATCTCGTCATGCACGGCAGGCGGCACGAACTTGTGCACATCCCCGCCATACAGCGCGATTTCCTTCACCAGCCGCGATGCGATCGGCTGCAACGCGACATCGGCCATCAGAAACACCGTTTCGATGCGGTTGTTGATCTGCTGGTTCATGCCCGCCATCTGATATTCATATTCGAAATCGGCGACCGCGCGCAGCCCGCGCACGATGATGCTCGCCCCCATCGATTCGGCGAAGTCCATCAGCAGCGAATCGAACGCCACCACCTCGATCTTGCCGCAGATGCCCGCCACTTCGCGCCGCACGCTGGCCATCCGTTCCTCCACCGTGAACATCGGCGATTTGGACGGATTGGTCGTCACCCCCACCACGAAGCGGTCGACCAGCTTCGCGCCGCGCCGGATGATGTCCATATGGCCCAGGGTGATCGGGTCGAACGTGCCGGGATAGACTCCGGTCCGGATCATCGCGCCCGTCTCCCCATCCGCCGGTGTCACCGGTCGCGCTCCACCACATAGCGGGCGATCGCGCGCAGCAGGTCCGCTTCCGGGCCGAAGGCGTGCAGATGGCGGATCGCCTGATCCACCAGCATCCGCGCCTGCTCCCGCGCGCGGTCGATCCCCATCAGCGACACGAAGGTCGCCTTGCCCGCGGCGGCATCCTTGCCCACCGCCTTGCCGACCGAACCCGCATCGCCCTCGGCATCCAGCAAGTCGTCGGCAATCTGGAAAGCCAGCCCGATATCATGCGCATAGCCGCGCAGCCCGACGCGCCCGTCCGGCTGCACCCGCCCCATGATTGCACCGGCTTCCAGACAGAATCCGATCAGCGCGCCCGTCTTCAGCTGCTGCAAGCGCGTGACCGCGCCCAGATCATAGGCTTCGGTCTCCGCGACCAGATCCATCATCTGCCCGCCGGCCATCCCCGCCGGGCCGCTCGCCCGCCCCAGTTCGGCGATCAGTTCGACCTGCACATAGGGGTCGGGATGCGTCGCGGGATCGGCCAGCATCTCGAACGCCAGCGCATGAAGCGAATCGCCCGCCAGCACCGCGGTCGCCTCGTCATACGCCTTGTGGACGGTCGGCTTGCCACGCCGCAGATCGTCATCGTCCATGCACGGCATATCGTCATGGATCAGCGAATAGACATGGATGCACTCGATCGCCGCGCCCACCCGGATGGCGCGCGCGCGGTCGACATTGAACAGCGCGCAGGTCGCCGTCACCAGCAAAGGCCGCAGGCGCTTGCCCCCGCCGATCGCGGCATGGCGCATCGCTTCATAGAGCCGCGCCCGGCTGTCGTCCGGCACGTCCAGCATCCGGTCGAAAAACGCGTCGATCTCGCCCGAAACGCGCGCAATCTCGCTGTGGAGCAGGATGCTCACCGGATCAGTCGCCATCGAAGGGCGCGGTGCCGGTGGGCTTGCCGTCCGCCCCCGCGACGATCCGTTCGATCTTCGCCTGCGCCGATTGCAACCGCGCCTCGCATTGCTGCTTCAACGCATCGCCCTCGCCATAGAGGCGGATCGATTCGTCGAGCGACGCCTCGCCGCTTTCCAGCCGATGCACGATCGCCTCCAGCCGCTTCAGCGCGTCCTCGAACGAAAGATCGCCGATGCTGTCCGTCTTTTCCGCCATCCCGGTTCTATTGGCGAAGGGCGGCGACGGGTCAAGCGGACTTGCGGGCCGGCGGGGCCGACTCTAGAGCGGAGGGACGGCTATTCAGCCATCTCAACAAGCCGCCCATCCCGAGCGCAGTCGAGGGACGTCTTCGAGCGCAGTCGAGAAGGGTGCTGTCGAAGACCTCGGCTTCGCTCGGCCTGTCCCTCGACTGCGCTCGGGATGGGCGGTTCAAAACCGATGCATTGTCCCTCAGGAACCCGGCCATGTCCCCGCCCCCGCAACCTGAAATCACCCCCGAAATCACCCTCGTCATCGCGCGCGCCAAGAATGGCGCGATCGGTCACGAAGGCGGTCTCCCCTGGCACCTGCCCGCCGACCTCCGCCGCTTCAAGGCACTGACCGCCGGCGCGCCGATGGTCATGGGCCGCCGCACCTTCGACAGCCTGCCGGGCCTATTGCCGGGCCGCCGCCACCTCGTCCTAACGCGGGACCAACACTGGTCCGCCCCCGGCGCGGAACCCGTCACCACCCCCGCCGCCGCCATCGCCGCAGCGGGCGGCGACCGCCTGTCCGTGATCGGCGGCGCGCAGATCCACGCCCTGTTCGAACCCCATGCCCACCGAATCGAAATGACGCATGTCGCGCTGTCCCCCGCAGCCGACACCTTCATCCCCCTGCCCGATCCTGCAATCTGGCACATGACGGCGCGGACCGAGCATCCGGCGGAAGGCGATCGCCCCGCCTTCGCCTTCGCCACCTATCTCCGCCGCGCATGATCGATGTTCCGGCGGACGCGGATTGTCGCCGCCGTCATGGCTACCTATAGCGCGCGGTCATGCAGAGGCTGACCAGCGACCATCCGATCCCCGCGCCATTCCGGGGCGCCGTGGTCGCGCTCGGCAATTTCGACGGATTCCATCTCGGCCATCAGGCCGTCGTCGCCCGCGCCGCCGCCATCGCGCGTGCGGAAGGCCGCCCACTGATCGTCGCCACCTTCGATCCGCATCCCGTCCGCTATTTCCGGCCGGATGCCGCGCCCTTCCGGCTGACCACGCTCGACCAGCGCGAACGGCTGTTCGCCGCGGCCGGGGCGGATGCGATGCTGATCTTCGGATTCGATGCCGGCCTCGCCGCCGTCCCTGCGGATCGCTTCATCACCGACTGGCTGGGCACCCGCGTCGGCGCGGCGAAGATCGTCACCGGGGCGGATTTCACCTTCGGCGCAGGGCGTTCGGGCAATGCCGCCTTGCTGTCCGACCCCGCCGCCATGGGCAGCATCCGCAGCGAGGCGGTCGGCCCCGTCGCCGACGCGCACGGCCCCATCTCCTCCAGCCGCATCCGCGATGCCTTGCGCGCAGGCGACCCGGCGGAGGCCGCGCGCCTGCTCAGCCGCCCCTTCGCGATCGAGGGGATCGTGCAGCATGGCGACAAGGTCGGCCGCACCATCGGCTATCCCACCGCAAACATCGACATGGGCAAATATCTGCGCCCCGCCTACGGCATCTATGCCGTGCGCGGCCGGCTGCCCGATGGGCGTATCGTGGACGGAGTCGCCAATCTCGGCATCCGCCCACAATTCACGCCGCCTAAAGAATTGTTCGAACCGCATTTCTTCGATCTGAATGAGGATCTGTACGGTCAGCGGATCGAGGTCGCGCTGATCGCGCATCTCCGCGCGGAAGCGAAATTCGACGGCCTCGACGCGCTCATCGCGCAGATGGACCGCGACAGCGCCGCCGCAAAACGGATCCTGGCCACCATATCTTGACGTTTCGGCGTCAAAAGCGCCCGCACACGCCGGTTCCCCCCTGCGTTCCCTTGCGCTAAGGCGGCTGACGATGACCGACACACCCGAAACGTCCGCACCGGACTGGCGCGCCACCGTCTTCCTGCCGAAGACCGACTTCCCGATGAAGGCGGGCCTCGCCGCGAAGGAGCCGGCCATTCTGAAGCGCTGGGCCGACGCCGATCTGTACGGCCAACTCCGCACCGCCCGCGCCGGCGCGCCGCGCTTCATCCTGCATGACGGCCCGCCCTACGCCAATGGCGACATCCATATGGGCCATGCGATGAACAAGGTGCTGAAGGACATCATCGTCCGGTCGCAGTCCCTGCTTGGCAAGGACGCGCCCTATGTGCCCGGCTGGGACTGTCACGGCCTGCCGATCGAATGGAAGGTCGAGGAGCAATATCGCAAGAAGAAGCTGAACAAGGATGAGGTCGATCCCGTCCTGTTCCGTGCCGAATGCCGCACTTATGCCGAAAAATGGGTCGATGTGCAGCGCACGCAATTCCAGCGGCTGGGCATTCAGGGCGACTGGGCCAACCCCTATCTGACCATGAAATATGAAGCCGAAGCGACCATCGTCGGCGAGCTTCTGAAATTCGCCGAAAGCGGCCAGCTGTATCGCGGGGCCAAGCCCGTCATGTGGAGCGCGGTCGAAAAGACCGCACTGGCCGAGGCGGAGGTCGAATATGAGGATATCGTCTCCACCCAGATCGACGTCGCGTTCGAAATCGTCGCGAGTCCGATCGAGGAACTGATCGGCGTGCAGGCCGTCATCTGGACGACCACCCCGTGGACGATCCCGGTCAATCAGGCGATCGCCTATCACCGCTCGATCGACTATCTCGTCGTCGCGGTCGGCGACCGGCAATATCTGCTCGCCGAACCGCTGCTCGAATCCTTCCTCGGCCGCATGGGCGAATCGGCCTTCGAATTCATGATGCTGGTGAAGGGCGAGGCGCTGGAAGACAGCTTCGTCCGCCACCCCATGCACGCGCTCGGCGGCTTCTTCGCAAAGCCGCGCCCGCTGCTCTCGGGCGATTTCGTCACCACCGAAACCGGCACCGGCCTCGTCCACATGGCCCCCGATCATGGCGAGGATGATTTCGATCTTTGCAAGGCGAACGGCATCGATCCCGTCTTCGCGGTCGAAGGCGATGGCAAATATCGCGCCGACTGGGCCTGGCTCGGCGGGCAGGGTTCGGTCATCAACCCGAAATTCAATGCGCCCGATGGCCCGATCTGCACCGATCTGCGCGCCACCGGCGCACTGGTCGCCGCCACCGCCGATTACAGCCACAGCTATCCGCATAGCTGGCGCTCCAAGGCGAAGCTGATCTTCCGCGCGACCCCGCAATGGTTCATCCCCATGGACCGTGCGCCGGCGCTCGACGCCGTGGCGACGGACGGCGCGGTGGGCACGTCGCACAACGCCGCCACCCTCCGCGAAACCGCGCTGGACGCAATCGAACGCACGCGCTGGGTGCCCGAAAAGGCGCGCAACCGCATCCACGCCATGGTCGCCGGCCGCCCAGATTGGGTCATCAGCCGCCAACGCGCCTGGGGCGTCCCGATCGCGCTCTATGTCGATCGCACCACCGGCGACTATCTGCGCGATCCCGCCGTCAACGCCCGCATCGTCGCCGCGGTCACCGAACGCGGCGCGGATGCATGGTACACCAGCGACCATCAGGCGCTGCTCGGCGACGCCTACGACTCCGCCAACTATGAACCCGTCACCGACATTCTCGACGTCTGGTTCGACAGCGGCTCCACCCACGCCTTCGTGATCGAAGCGCGCTATGGCGAAGGCACCCGCGCCGATCTCTATGTCGAAGGATCGGACCAGCATCGCGGCTGGTTCCAGTCCTCCTTGCTCGAAAGCTGCGGCACGCGCGGTCGCGCGCCTTATGACGCCGTGCTCACCCACGGCTTCGCGCTCGACGGGCAGGGCCGGAAGATGTCGAAGTCGGTCGGCAATGTCGTCGATCCGCTCAAGATCATCGACGAAAGCGGCGCGGACATTCTGCGCCTCTGGGTCGCCAGCACCGATTATTTTGAGGATGTCCGCATCGGCAAGGAAGTGCTGGCCGGCACGTCCGATGCCTATCGCAAGCTGCGCAACACTTTCCGCTACCTGCTCGGCGCACTCGACGGCTTCACCGAGGAAGAGCGCGTCGCGGCCGAGGACATGCCCGATCTCGAACGTTACATTCTCGACCGGCTGCTGGGGCTGGACGCCACGCTTCGCGCCGCGACCGACGCCTTCGAATATAATCGCTATGCCCGCGCGCTCACCGATTTCGCGAACAACGATCTGTCGCAGCTCTTCTTCGATATCCGCAAGGACAGCCTCTATTGCGACGCGGCGTCCAGCCCGAAGCGCCGCGCCTATCGCACCGTCCTCGATATCCTGTTCCACGCGCTCGTCCGCTACGCCGCGCCTATCCTCTGCTTCACCGCGGAAGAAGTCTGGGGCACGCGCTTCCCGGATGCCGGTTCGGTCCATCTGCTGACCTGGCCCGAACTCGATGCCGGCTGGGGCGCCGGCGTGGACCGGGCGGAATGGGAGAAGATCCTCACCCTCCGCCTCACCGTGAACGCCGAAATCGAACCCAAGCGCCGCGCGAAGGAACTGGGGTCCAGCAACGAGGCGAAGGTCACGATCGGCTATCCGGACGATCTCGATCGTCCCCGCGCCACCACGGCCGAACTTTCGGAATATCTCATCGTGTCCGATGTCGGGTTCGAACAGACGTTGCACGGCCCCACCGTCATCATCCACCGCAGCGACGATCATAAATGCGGCCGCTGCTGGCGTCTGCTTCCGGAAGTGAAGAAGGACGGCGATCTCTGCGACCGCTGCACGGAGGTCGTGGGTGGCTGACCGGCCACCCCGCAAATCCGGACCGGACGACCTTTCGCTTTCCCCAACCCCGTTCGGTTCAAGCCTGTCGAGAACCCTGCGCAACGAATGTCCCGCATGAACCGCCCCCGCCCGCTCGGCTATCTGATCGCCCTCGCCGTCTTCCTGATCGACCAACTGTCGAAATGGTATGTCGTCGACCGGCTGCGCCTGCCCGAAGTCCTGCAGATCAACGTCCTACCGGTCTTCGATCTCACCTGGGTCCGCAATTTCGGCGTGTCGATGGGCCTGCTTACCGCGAGCAGCGATGTCGCGCGCTGGCTGCTGGTCGTACTGACCGGCGTCATCGCAGGCGGTGTCGCGGTCTGGCTCTGGCGCGAACGCAAGACGCCGGATATGGTGGCGCTCGGGCTGGTCCTCGGCGGGGCGCTCGGCAATATTCTCGATCGGGTCCGGCTCGGTTATGTCGCCGATTTCCTCGATCTCCATTTCGGGGGCTGGCATCCGTTTCTGGTCTTCAATATCGCCGACGCCGCCATTACGATCGGTGTCCTGTTGCTTTTGCTCCGCGCCTTCCTGACGCGCGACGGGGCGGGTTCTTCGGAGAATGTGCATGCGTAAGCTGATCGTCATGGGCACCGGCCTCGCAGCCGCGCTTGCCCTGTCCGCCTGTGCATCGGGCAATAAGGGCGGCGTCTTCGCCGGCCGCTCCGGTCCCGACGAATTCGCCGTCGCCCGCCGCGCGCCTTTGGTCGTCCCGCCCGATTTCGCGCTGGTCCCGCCCAAGCCCGGCGCCCCCCGCCCGCAGGAAGCCGATAGCGGCACGCAGGCGCTCACCGCCTTGTTTGGCGGCACGGCACCCCGCAGTGGCGGCGAAACCGGCATTCTCGGCTCCGCCGGCCGCGTGTCCGAACCCGGCATCCGTTCCGAAACCGGCGGCACCACCGAAGTCGTCAACAAGGGCGCCGTCACCCGCGACATCCTCGCCGCCCCCGCCGGCCCCGGCGCCGACGCCACCGCAACCACCGGCACGCCGACACCGACCACGCCGCAATAAGCGATATTTTTGACGACCCACGAAAAAGCCCGCCCCGACCAATGTCGGGGCGGGCTTTTTCGTTGAAGCCTGACCGAAGGTCGGACCGAAAGGCTTTACCCCATCGTCCCCAACCCTCCCGTTCGGTTCGAGCCTGTCGAGAACCTCGTGCGGGTTCTCGACAGGCTCGAACCGAACGGGGCATCGGCTGAACCGACAGGCGGGAAAAGGGCACCCTCCGAAGAGGATGCCCACCCCAAATCAGAAAGCCGCGGTGATCGCGAACAGGACCGTGCCGTCGGCGATCGATCCGCCGCCATCCTGGCCTTCGGAGAAGCTCGGATTGATCCGCTGCGCCTTGGCCGAACCGAAACGGATGTCGGTGTCGACATAAGACACGCCGAACGTCAGATTCTTGTACGTCGTGTCCACGCCGAACATCCAGTCCCAGTAGGAACCGGTCGGTGCGACGCTGGTGCCGTTCGGGCCGAGGCCCTTATTGCCGTCCGAATGGCCGACATGCGCCTTCACGCTGAACGGCGTGGTCGGGATCGCGGCGACCGCATCGCCCGACAGATAGAGATTGTCCTTCTTCGCGCCGGCATCATCCGGCGTTCCGGCGGTGTAAAGCGCGCCCGTGCTGTACCAGCGGCCCAGCGCTTCCTGCTTGGGCGCATAGGCGACGCCGGCGGTCAGCGTGACCGGGCCGACCACGCCCGACAGCTTGGCATAGGGTTCGGCGAAGTCGGTCTTGTCCGATCCGCCCGGATACATGTACCACAACAGGCCGACATCGAGCGTGCCGTTGCCGACCTTCGCCTTATACCCGCCGAACAAATCGAGTTCCATGTTGGACCCGCCAAAGGTGCCCCAACCGGACAGGTTGGATCCCCAGGTGCCGGCATAGAAGCCGCTTTCATGGTTCAGCGTGATGCCCGCCTGCACCGCGCCTTCCTTGTCGGACTGGGAGACGCCGCGAAACCGGTAATCGGACACGAGGCCGGCCGAACCGGTGATGGTGATCGGGCTGGCCGGCGCGTCCTGCGCAAAGGCGGGGGCGGCAGCGGCGAGCGCGACGGAGGACAGAAACAGGGTCGACAGGCGCATGGTGGAGTACCCCCAATAGGCAGGTTGATGTCGTGTTCCACCGCGTATCGCTGCGTCGCGCCTCTCACCATGAAGGGGGGAGCGACTGGCCGGCGATGCAGTTTTTCTTCACCAATTCGCCGCACCGCACAACAGAAAAGCACAGCCACCCGCAGAGACGCGCCCGCTAGTTACTCCAAAGCCACACTCCGTGACATTATCGTGCGCCGGCAAAGCGCCGCAGCCCGTCCGCCAGATCGGCGATCAGGTCGTCCGGATCCTCCAGCCCGATATGCAGCCGCACCATCGGCCCATCCGCCGTCCATGTCGTCGCGGTGCGCAACCCCGCAGGATCGACCGGGATCGCCAGGCTCTCATAGCCGCCCCAGCTATAGCCGATGCCGAAATGGCGCAGCCCGTCGATCAGCGCGGTCCGCGCGGCATCGTCGCCCCCCGCCAGCACGAAGCCGAACAGGCCCGACGCCCCGCGGAAATCACGCGCCCAAATCTCGTGCCCCGGACAGCCCGGCAGCGCCGGATGCACCACCCGTGCCACCTCCGGCTGCTCCGCCAGCCAGCGCGCCACCTTCAGCCCGCCCGCCTCATGCGCGCGCAACCGCACGCCCAAAGTCCGCAGCCCTCGGCTCCCCAGAAACGCATCGTCCGGCGCGACATGGACGCCGTAGGCATGAACCAGATCGCGCAGCCGCGCGAACCGCCCCGGCGCGGCAGTCACCGATCCCAGCATCGCATCCGAATGGCCGACGATATATTTGGTGCAGGCCAGGATGGTCAGGTCGACCCCGTTGGCGATCGCCGGGAACAGCAAGGGCGTCGCCCATGTATTGTCCAGCAAGGTCGCCACCCCCCGCGCCTTCGCCACCGCGCAGATCGCCGGCACGTCCTGCACCTCGAAGGTCAGGCTCCCCGGGCTTTCCATCAGGATCGCCGCGGTCTTCTCGCCGATCAGATCGGCGATCCCCGCGCCGATCATCGGATCGTAGAAGCGCGTCGCGATCCCCATCGGGGCCAGCACCGTGCGGCAGAAGGACCGCGTCGGCTCATAGGCGCTGTCGACCAGCAACAATTCATCACCCGGCTTCAGCACGGACAGCAGCGCCCCCGCCACCGCCGCCACGCCGGACGGGTAGAGCATCGTCCCTTCCGCGCCCGGCTCCAGCGCGGTCAGCGCATCGGCCAGCGCCCACTGCGTCGGCGTGCCCCGTCGTCCATAATATAGCCCGTCATTCGGCCGCTTGTTCGCCGCGCGCATGTCCGCCACGCTGTCGAACAAGATTGTGGACGCGCGCCACACCGCCGGATTGACGATCCCCTGCGTCCATTCCTTCCGCCGCCCGCCTTCCACAAGCTGCGTATCCGGGCGGATCGGCCCGTGATCGGCAGCGGTCATGCCGTCACCGCCTTGTCCGTCATCGGGTCCGCGCCCCATTCGCTCCAGCTCCCGTCATAAAGCGCCACGTCCCGCGCCCCCAGCAACCGCGCGCCGAACATCAGCCCGGCGGCGGTGACACCCGAACCGCAGGTCATGATGATCGGCTTATCCAGATCCACCCCGGCCGCATCGAACGCCGCGCGCAGCACGTCGCCCTGCTTCCACGTCCCGTCCGGATTGAACATCCGGCCATAGGGAATGTTGACGCTGCCCGGAATATGCCCCGGCGCGACACCCGTCCGTGGATCCGCTTCCGCACCCGAAAAGCGTGCCTCGGACCGTGCATCGACGACCTGCGCACCGCCTTCCGCTTGATTGCGGCGCATCGCGTCCAGATCACGCAACGTCGCGACGTCCCTCGCCACGGCGAACCCCGGTCCCGTCCCGATCTCATGACCGGTGCCGAGCGGGCGTCCTTCGGCCTTCCACTTCGCCAACCCGCCATCGAGGATCGCGACGTGCCGCGCGCCATGGAGTTTCAGCATCCACCACGCCCGGGGTGACGTCCGGTTCGGGGAATCATCATAAAGGACGATCCGCTGGTCCGTCGCCAGCCCCAATGCCGTCATCCGTTCGGCGAACATCCCGGCGGGCGGCACCATCCCCGGCAAATCGGTCGCCGGATCCGCAAGGCCACCCAGATCGAGGAAGACGGCACCGGGAATATGGCCCGCCACATACTCCGCTTCGGGTTCGCGCGCCGGATCGAACGGACAATAAGTCGCATCGACGATCCGCAGATCAGCCGCGCCCAGTTCGCCTGCCAGCCATTCGGTCGATACCAACGCGTCCATCACCGTCTCCCGCCGTTCATTCCCAGTCCTTAACGACCGGGCCACCGGGCGACAATCGACCATCCGCCCGCTTCGATTCTCGCCTGCGATCGGCTATGGCGCGGCATCATGACACCACTTCATCTCGGACAATCCAGCACCCTGCCCGCTTCGCCCGAAGCCGCCCTGCTCGATTATGTCCCCAATCCCCGCCCCGGCAGCCTCTATCTGGTGCGCTTCGCCATTCCCGAATTCACCTCGCTCTGTCCGGTCACCGGCCAGCCCGATTTTGCGCATCTCGTGCTCGATTATGCGCCCGGCGACACCATCGTCGAATCGAAATCGCTCAAACTGTTCCTCGGCAGCTTCCGCAACCATGCGGGTTTCCACGAGGATGTGACCGTCGGCATCGGCCAGCGCCTGTTCGACGAGATGAACCCGCGCTTCCTGCGCATCGGCGGCTACTGGTATCCACGTGGCGGCATCCCGATCGACGTCTTCTGGCAATCCGGCGCGGTGCCGGAAGGTCTGTGGCTCCCCGATCAGGGCGTACAAAGCTATCGCGGCCGCGGCTGAAGCATGATGACGTAAAAGAGAACCGTTCGTGCTGAGTAGGGGCTGAGCGAAATCGAAGACCCATATCGAAGTATCTGCCACACGCAATCCTTCGATACGCCATTTCGACAAGCTCAATGGCTACTCAGGATGAACGGATAGATTTCATGTCATCAGACTATAGAAAATCCGTTCATCCTGAGTGAGGACTGAGCGCAGTCGAAGGCCCGTATCGAAGGATCCGCGCCGGGCTTCGATACGCACACAAAGAGCTACCCCGCACGGGCGGGTTGCCTAAAACCCGCCCATCCGTCCAGCATTCACCGCGCGCGAATAAAAGCCCGGACATCGCGCGACAATTTCTGAAGATCCGCCTCACGCACATACATCATGTGCCCGGCATCATAATAATGGAACGAGATCCGCCCGTCCTTGGGCATCCCCGTCCGCGACAGCGCATATTCCGCCGCGAAGAAGGGCGTGGCGAAGTCATACCAGCCCTGCCCCACGAACACGCGCAGCGCCTTGTTCTCGCGCAGCGCCTGCCCGATATAGGGCGCGACATTCAGATAGGTCTGTTCGTCGCGTCCGGTCCCGTCCAGTTGCCAGTCCCACGGACCCACCCCGCCGATCGTCACATAGCCCCGCTCGGGCGAGAATTTCAGCGTATCACGCGCATAGCTGTTGATCGCTGCGGTATAGGCGCCATCGATCGCGTAGAAGCTGGGGTCATTGTCCGGGCTTTCCCCCGCACTGTCATAATCGACGCCCGTATAGCGGCTGTCCAGCCGCCCCACCGTCAGCCCGCGATCGCGCAGCAATTCCTTGTAGAATCGCGACGGCAGCACCCGCAGGTCCGCCCGCTCCAGATAGGCTTCGGACAGGCCAGTGAACCGCGCCAGCCCCTGCCGCACGCTGGCCCGCTCCGCCGCCGGCAACGCATTGCCCTTCAGCAGCGCCGCCGCATAAGGCCCAATCGCATATTGCCGCGCTTCCTCGACGAAGCTGGCGACATTGGCCGGGGCGGGCGTCACCTTGCCATGATACATGGCGGTTGCCGCCATCGATGGCAGGTTCAGGATTGGGCTGAGTTCGTTCCCCGGCGTATCCGCCCCCGCGCCGAAATCCAGCACGGTCGAAATCAGGATGATGCCGTTCAGCGCGACATCGTTGTAACTGCCTTCCAGCTCATGCGCGACCGCGGCCGACCGCGTTGTGCCATAGCTTTCGCCACCCAGATATTTCGGACTGTTCCAGCGGCCATTCTCGTTCAGCCAAAGGCGGATGAATTCCGCGACCGACTTCGCGTCCTTGGTGACGCCCCAATAATCCTTCGGATCCTTCTTGCCCAGCGCGCGGCTGAACCCGGTGCCGACCGGATCGATGAACACGATATCGGTAGCATCCAGCAACGCGTTCGGATTGTCGACGATCGGATAGGGCGGCGCGCCGTCATCCTTCGCGTCGGACGGGATCGCCACCCGCTTCGGCCCGAACGCGCCCATATGCAGCCAGACCGATCCCGATCCCGGCCCGCCATTGAACAGGAAGGTCACTGGCCGCGTCGTCGGGTCCGCCACACCCTCCTTGATATAGGCGGTGGAGAAGATCGCCGCGAGCGGCGTCCCCTCCTTGTCCTTCAGATAGGTTTCCCCCGCCACCGCGCGGTAGGCGACGCTTTCGCCGCCGAACACGCCCCGGTGCCGCGTGGTCGAAACCACCGGCGGCGGGATCGCGGGCGCGTCCGCTTTTTCGGGAGCCTTTGCGGGCGGGGACTGCGCCACCGCCGCTCCGGACAGCAACAAGGCCAGCATGGCGGCGACACCGGTCATCTTCATCTTGGTCTTCCCCGTTTCGATGGTTCGATCAGCGCCGGTACAGCGCGCGTGCATCCGCCTTGAACGCCGCAGCACTCGCGCCCCGGCTGTAGAACATGTGCCCGCCCGGATAGATGGCCAGCTTCACCCGCTCCGCCTGCCCATAAGCCGGCATCTGGTCGACGATCAGCCGCGACGCGAAATAGGGGCAGCTCAGATCGCCCCAGCCATGCACGATCAGCACGCCCATCTTGGCATCGTTGGCCACCGCCTTGCGCAGGTCCGTCACCGGCGAATCGTCCGGCGTCCCCCGGTCCCATGCGGAATTCACCGCATAGGACAGTGCATTATAGCGCGCGTCGGTCTTCCATCCCACTTCGCGCGTCATGAAATCCACCATAGCACTGGTGGTCGGCGCGATCAGCGAATCGAGCAGCGGATCGTTCGACCGCTGCGATGCGGAGAAGGGAAACGGATCCCACGCGGTGACATTGCTGTCATAGACGCTGCCGATCTTCCCCTCGTCGCGGCGGATCTCCCGCAAATAGGTGCGGCTGTCGATCCGCCCGCCCATCCGCCGCACCAGCGCCGGGTCCAGCCCGGTCAGTTCCGCCACCTTGGCCGCCATCCGCTGGGTCGCCGCGGGGTCGGACTTCCCGTTCAGCAGGTCGGTCGCATATTGCCCGCGGACATAGCGCTCCACCTCGCCCATCGCGGCCGGGGTCAGCCGCCCCTGCCGCTCCAGATGCCCGGCCGCCATCGATGGGAGGTCGATCATCCATGGCAACGGCGACAGCGCGGTGCCGTCTCCCGTCGCCGCCGGGTCCAGATAGGGGGACACCATCACGATGCCCGACACGCCCACGCCCAGCTGGCTTTGCAGTTCATAGGCCAGCCGCGGCGCGCGATATCCGCCATAGCTTTCGCCGACCAGATATTTGGGCGACCGCAGCCGCTCCGCCTTCACCAGCCAGTCATAGACGATCCGCGAAAGATATTTGACGTCCGGCTCGTTCGCGTAAAAGGCCTTCTTCGTCTCCGCCTCGTCCACCAGCGACCGGCTGAACCCCGTACCGACCGGATCGATGAAAACCAGATCGGTAAAGTCCAGCCAGCTTTCCGGATTGTCGCGCAGGATCGCCGGATCGGACGGCGCGTCGCCCTCCGTCCCGAACGGCACCCGCTTCGGCCCGATCGCCCCGAGGTTCAGATAGACCGATGACGCGCCCGGCCCGCCATTGAACGCGAACGTCACCGGCCGCGCCGGATCGCGCCCGGGCACGACATAGGCGGTATAGACCACCTGCCCGATCATCTTGCCGGCCGGATCGCGCACCGGGATCGTCCCGACCGTCGCCTGATAGCGGATGACCTTCCCCCCGATCGTCGCCGACTGCCCGATCGTCCGGTCCTCCGGCAGCGGCGGCAGTTCCCGCCCCGCCTCCGCCTTCGCCGCCGGCTTCGGATCAGCCTCCGCCGCCAGCGCAGGCGCGCAGAAGATCAGCGCAAGGGCAGTCAGGGCAAGCGGCGAACGGACCATGCAATCACTCCATCGGTGTATACGATCCTTGGAGCATGATCGGCGCGTTCGTCACAACCCCGACGCGACAAAAACGACATCCTTATCGCCGACCAACAGAAAAGCCCTCTCCCCCTTGGGGGAGAGGGTACGGTGAGGGGGTTGCGAGGCAAGAACGCAACGCCTTCAAACCGAATAAATAAACCTCAAAGCAATTTGATCTCCCGCAACCGCTGCATCAGAAAATCATGCGCGGTAATCCCCTCCGGAAACCGGTCCGGCCGCTCCGCCGTCACCGTCTGCGGCAAGGTCCGGATCATGTAATCCGGCCGGAAATGCAGGAAGAACGGCATCGAATAGCGCGCCACGCCGCGCCGCTCCGGCGGCGGGTTCATCACCCGGTGCGTCGTCGATCGCAGCACACCGTTGGTCAGCCGTTGCAGCATGTCGCCCACATTGACGACCAGTTCGCCCGCGCCGATCGCCACCGCCATCCAGTCGCCATCCTTCTTCTGCAACTGCAGGCCCGCTTCCTCGGCCCCCAGCAGCAGCGTGATCGTATTGATATCCTCATGCGCCCCCGCCCGGATGCTCGGGCTATCCGCGCCGATCGGCGGATAATGCAGCAGCCGCAGCACCGAATTGCCGTCGCGCACCGGATCGACGAAATAATCGGGGTCCAGCCCCAGATAGCGCGCGATCGCCGACAGCAAGGTCGCCCCCGCCGCATCGAACGCCGCGAACAGCGCGATCATCGCTTCGCGGAAGTCTGCAATTTCGACCGGCCAGACATTCGGCGCCATCTGCGCTTCGAACGGATGTCCCGCCACCAGTTCACGCCCGACATGCCAGAACTCCTTCAGGTCGACCGCGCTCGCATCCTTTGCGGTTTCGATCCCGAACGGCGTCAATCCGCGCGCCCCGCCCGTACCGGGCAGATGATATTGGCGCTTCACATCCTCCGGCAGCGCGAACAACGCCTTCGCCGCCGCCTCCGCCCGCGCGATCACCGTCGCATCGATCCCATGATCGCGCACCACCGCGAACCCATAATCCTCGAACGACCGCCCCAGCGCATCGGCAAAGCCCTGCGGATCGGTCATGGCCTGCGTCATCGACAACGACGCGATCGCATCGGTCGTCGCCACGGGGGAAAGCGTCTCGGTCGTCATGCTGGTCCTGTCCTCTTTCCCGCAGGGTAAGAGATTTTACGGAAAGGATAAACCACCCGTCCCCATTCCCCGGCCCCGTTCGGTTCGAGCCTGTCGAGAACCCCGCGCGCAAAGCTTCTTGAAAGGCTCGAACCGAACGGAGGGCGGCAAAACCCTGCCAAGCCTTCCCCCAATATAATGGCCAGTTCGACCATCTGAATGCGTACAAGGGCCGCTGTGCCCCGGCGCAGGCCGGGCCTGGGTGAAACGCCCGACCAAGGCCCCGGCCTCCGCCGGGGCACATCGGCGCGGACAAACCCTACCCCTTGAACAGACCGCCCAGCAGCCCGCGAAACAGTTGCGCACCCAGCCGCCCGGCTACCTGCCGCCCGACCGACGACGCCGCCGACCGCGCCGCCGACTGCACCATCTTGTCCACCATCGTCGGCCGCGCCGCCGCCCGTTCCGCCGCGATCCGCGCGCGTTCCTCGGCCTTGGCCTGCGCTTCCTCCGCCCGCGCCGCCGCGCGCTCCGCCACCGCCTTCAACCGCGCATCGGCCTGCGCCTGAGCGGCCGCTTCCTTCGCCTCGACGGCACGTTGCTTCGCCGCCACCGCCTCTTCCGCCGCCCGCGCCTGGGCTGCTTCGGCATCGCCCGCCTTCGCCGCCAGCATTTCCTGCGCGCTCTCACGGTTGATCGCGACGTCATATTTGCCGGCGAAAGGCGACAGCGACACCAGCATCGCCCGCTCCTCCTCCGTCACCGGTCCCAGCCGCGATCCCGGCGGCGCGATCAGCGTGCGTTGCACCGGAGCCGGTGCGCCGTCCGCCTGCAGCATCGACACCAGCGCCTCGCCCACCTTCAACTCGGTGATCGCGGTCGCCACGTCGACACCCGGATTGGCGCGGAACGTCTCCGCCGCCGCGCGGATCGCCTTCTGGTCACGCGGGGTGAAGGCGCGCAGCGCATGTTGCACGCGGTTGCCCAATTGCCCCGCCACATCCTCGGGCACATCCACCGGGTTCTGCGTGATGAAATAGACGCCGACCCCCTTGGATCGCACCAGCCGCACGACCTGCTCCACCTTGTCCATCAGCGCATCCGGCGCCTCGTCGAACAGCAAATGGGCCTCGTCGAAGAAGAAGACCAGCACCGGCTTCTCCGGATCGCCCACCTCGGGCAATGTCTCGAACAATTCGGACAGCAGCCACAGCAGGAAGGTGGCATAGAGCTTCGGACTGGCCATCAGCCGGTCCGCCGCCAGCACGTTCACCTGGCCCCGCCCCTGATCGTCCAGCGCGATGAAGTCCCGGATCTCCAGCGCCGGCTCGCCGAAAAACGCGTCGCCGCCCTGTGATTCCAGTTGCAGCAACTGCCGCTGGATCGCACCCACGCTCTGCCGCGTGACATTGCCGTAGCGCGTCGTCAGTTCGGCCGCATTTTCTGCGACATGCGCCAGCATCGCCTGCAAATCGCCCAGGTCGAGCAGCAGCATCCCGCCCTCGTCCGCCACACGGAAGGCGATCGCCAGCACGCCTTCCTGCACTGCGTTCAACCCCATCAGCCGCGCCAGCAGCAACGGTCCCATCTCCGAAACCGTCGTGCGAACGGGATGGCCCTGCTTGCCGAACAGATCCCAGAACACGACCGGATTGTCCGCATAGGCCCAGTCGGTCATCCCGATCTCCGCCGCGCGCGCCGCCAGCGTTTCATGCATCGCGGAGGCGGGCGACCCCGCCATCGCGATCCCCGAAAGATCGCCCTTCACGTCCGATACGAACACCGGCACGCCACGCTTCGAAAATTGCTCGGCAATGCCCTGCAACGTCACCGTCTTGCCGGTGCCCGTCGCCCCCGCGATCAGCCCATGGCGATTGGCCCGCTTGAGGTTCAGTTCCTGCCGCGTCCCGTCGGCCGCCGCGCCGATGAAGATTCCGCCCGCATCGGTCATCGTGCCCTCGCCCTGTTCAGATAGAAAACCCGCCTCTCCCGTACCCCCGCGGACGCGGGGGTCCAGCTTGGATCTTGGAAGAACGCCGCGGAAAAGAAGGAACTGGATCCCCACGTGCGCGGGAATACGGCTAAGACTTCCCGCATCCCTAAAGAAAAATGCCGGCCCTTCCCGAAGGAAAAGCCGGCACCCCGCTTATTTCTTCGCCAGTTCCAGCCCGACATAGCTGGGCGGGTTGGTCTTGCGCTGCACCAGCACCAGCACGCTCGGCCGGCCCGCCGCCTTCGCCGCCGCCACCGCCGCGATCACATCCTGGATCGTGGTGGTCGGCCGCTGGTTGATCGACAGGATCACGTCACCGCGCGCCAGCCCCTGCGCCGCCGCATTGCTCGATTCGTCGACCGCGGAGATCACCACGCCCTTCACGCCGGTCGGCACGCCGATCGACTGCGCGATCTGCGGGGTCAGCGTCTGCACGCTCAGGCCCAGCGATGCGCGCGTCGTCTGCTGCGCCTGCGGCACCGCGTTCGGCGCATCGCCATCATCGTCGTCGTCCAGCCCGCCACCGCCGCCAGCGGCCGCGGCCAACTGGTCTTCCGGTGGACGCTCACCAATCACCGCGGTCACCGTCATCCGCTTACCCTCGCGGATCAGTTCGATCGGCACGCGGCTGCCGATCGGCAGATTGGCGACGGTGTAGCTCAGCGTGCTGTCGGGCGTGACGGGAACATTGTTCACCTTCACCACCACGTCGCCCTGCCGGATGCCGGCACGCGCCGCCGCATAGCCCGGCTCGACCGTGCGGATCAGCTCGCCGACATTCTTCGGCAGGCCCAGCGACTCGGCGATATTGTCGTCGATCGGCTGGATGCCCACACCCAGATAGCCGCGCCGCACGCGGTTGCCGCCGCGCAGTGCGTCGATCACCGGCTTGGCCTCTTCCGCCGGAATCGCGAAGCCGATGCCGACATTGCCGCCGGTCGGCGAATAGATGGCGGTGTTGATGCCGATCACATTGCCGTTCAGGTCGAACATCGGACCGCCCGAATTGCCCTGATTGATCGATGCATCGGTCTGGATGTAGCGGTCGTTCGCGCCGCCGCCATTGATGCCGCGGTGCAGCGCGGACACGATCCCCGCCGTCACCGTACTGCCAAGACCGAAGGGCTGGCCGATCGCGATCACCCAGTCGCCCACGCGCGTCCGCGTCGAATCGCCGAACTGCACGAAGGGAAGGTTCGCCGCATCGATCTTCAGCACTGCCAGATCGCTGTTCACGTCACGCCCAATGACGCGCGCTTTATATTCCTTGCGGTCGTTCAGCGTGACGGTGATCGAGGACACGACCGAGGTCGTCCCCTGTCCCGCCGCATCGCGCCCGCCCGAGATCACATGATTATTGGTGACGATATACCCGTCCGCCGAGATCAGGAAACCCGATCCCAGCGACGTCGCCTCGCGCGTCTGCGGACGGCCATTCGGGCCCGCCCCACCCTGACCGCCAAACTGCTTGAAGAAATCCTCGAACGGGCTGCCCGCGAACGGATTGGCCGACCGGTTGACCGAAACCTGCTGCGTCGTCGAGATATTGACGACTGCCGGCTGCAACTTCGCCGTCAGGTCGGCAAAGCTCATCGGCGCGCCGGGCCGTGGCGCGATGGCGGGAACGGTGCCGGGCGCGTTCTGCGCCACCTGCGCCCCCAGCGGCTGGTTGGATACGAGAGTGGCCGTCGCGCCGCCGGCAAGCATGGCGGCGGTGATGGCATAGGCGTAACGCACGATCGCAATCCTCCTTAAGGATCCTGTTCCCGCCCTTGGGCGCGGCGGTCCGCCTCTGGCTGGAACCACAACGCTGAACGGTCTTTGAACGAAAAAGGGTGCGCGCCCGCTTTAGGGCCTGCGCCCCCGGAACTGACGCAGATATTCATTCTCTGGTGACAGCACCATCGCCGTCCCGCCCGCCGGCGTACTGCCGTCGGTGCCGAATGTATGACGGTAGGACTGCATCGCCCGATAGAAGTCATAGAAATCGGCATCGCGGTTGAACGACGCAGCATAGACGCGCGACGCATCGGCATCCGCCTGCGCGGTAATCAACTGCGCCTGCTTCTGCCCTTCCGCACGGATCGATCGCGCTTCCTGCTCGCGTGCGGTCCGCATCCGCTGGAACGCGCTTTCCAGCGGCGTGCCATCCGGCAGGTCCGCCCGCTTGATCCGCACGTCCACGATCTCCGCGCCATATTGCGCCGCAACGATGTTCAGCCGCGCCTGGATATTATCCATCAACTGGCCACGCTCCGGGCTGAGCAACGCCGCGAACGACCGCCGGCCCAGCTCGTTCCGCAGCGAGGATGCGAGGATCGGCCGCAACGCATCGGACACGCGCTTCTCGTCGCCGCGTGCGCGCAGATACATGCGCAGCGGATCGACGATCCGATACCGTGCAAACGCATCCACCTCCAGCCGCAACTGGTCGGTCGACAGCACCGACTGGCGCGGCATGTCGAAATCGAGCACGCGCTTGTCGATCCAGACGATCTGTTCGAGGAACGGCACCCGCGCGATCAGCCCGGCCCCCGTCTGGCCAAAGGGCTGCCCCGGCACATAGCCGTTCACCACGCGGTTCGGCTTGCCCAGCCGCACCACCAGACCCTGCCTTGTCTCGGGCACCACGGCGAAGATCGACGCCGCCACGATCACCGCCAGCACCAGCGCAACCGCCCAGCTGATCGGATTGCGGAACAGGTTGGTCACCGGGTTCATTGTGCGGCTCCTTCCTGCGGGGCGGCGGCGGGTGCCGGCACGGCGGTCGCCGGTCGCGGCAACTGGTTCAGCGGCAGATAGGACGTCACGCCCGGCGTCTCGACCACGGTCTTGTCGGTCTTGGCCAGAACATCCTCCATCGTCTCATAATACATGCGCTTGCGCGTCACCTCGGGCGCCAGCCGATACTGGTCGTACACCTTGTCGAACGCTGCGGCCTCGCCCTGCGCCTTGGCCGTGAGCTGGAGCGCGTAGGCACGCGCCGTGTTCAGATAGCTCTGCACTTCCTGCTGCGCGGCCGACACGTCCTTGAACGCCGCCACCACCGCCGCGGGCGGATCCGCCTGCTTGATCGCCACGCCCTGGATCAGCACGCCGGCACGATAGCCGTCGAGGATCGCCTGCACGCGCTGCTGCACCCGGCCTTCGATCTGGCTGCGCTGCGGCCCGATCGCATCGTTCAGCGTCACTGCGGCGATCTCCGCGCGCATCGCGCTTTCCGCCACTTCGCGGATCGTGTCGTCCGGGTCGGCCAGTTCGAACAGATATTGTTCCGGATCGCGGATATTCCACCGCACCGAATAGGCCAGATCGATGATATTCTGGTCGCCCGTCACCATCAAATTCTGCGCACCGCCCGCCGCCGCACCGTTATTGCCCGACGCGTCGATGTTGATCTCGCGGATTTCGTCCACGGAAACCTTGGTCACCCGATCAATCGGCGCGGGAAAGGTCATGCCGATACCCGGCGACAAGGTGGTCACATATTGCCCGAACCGCGTCACCACGCCGCGCTGCTGCGCGCCGATCTGGTGGAAGGCGGTGGTCAGGAACCAAAGCACGACGAACCCGACCGCGGCCCAGATCCAGATCTTGCGCCCCTGCGGCGATGGCAGGCCGCCATTAAACCCCTGCCGCCCGCGACGCAGCAATTCGTCCAGCGCAGTCGGCCCCTTGCCGCCATTGCCGCCGCCCGGCGGGCGCTTGCGCGGCGGCTGGTCCCACGGGTTGCGCGGGCCAAGCCCGTCGCCACCGCCGCCGGTGCCGCCATCGCCGCCCGATCCCTTGCCACCGCCTGAACCGCCGCCCGAACCACCGGATGCGCCGCCGCTCCACGGCCCGCCCCCGCCTTCGTTCAGCAGGTTGCGCCCTTGTCCGTGTCCGCCGATCATATCGCTCATCCTGTCTTTATAGGTACGGGCACGGGGAAAAACAGTGGCAAAGCCGCGTCCGCCGCCTATGTCCCGCGCATGGCTGTTCCTCCCGATCCCGTCGCCCCCCTCGCCGCCGCGCTCGATCGTGTCGCGGATCCCGTCTCCGGTCGCGGGCTGATCGCCGCCGGCCGCGCCGCCCCGCCCCGCTTTGCGGCAGGCACGGCCAGCGTGATCCTCGACGTATCCGGCCTGCGCGATGCCGCGCGCGACGCGCTGGAAGCGCAGGTCCGCGCCGAACTATCCGCCGTTCCCGGCGTGGAAACCGTCCGCATCGCCATGACTGCGGAAAAGCTGGTCCGCCGCATCGTCGCGATCGGCAGCGGCAAGGGCGGCGTCGGCAAATCCACGCTTTCGGCCAACATCGCTGTCGCGCTCGCGCGGCGCGGGCTGAAGGTCGGGCTGGTCGATGCCGATATTTACGGCCCCTCCCAGCCGCGCCTGATGCACGCTGCCGATGTCCGCGCCACCGCGACGGACAAGAAACTCAATCCCATCCCCACCGAATATGGCGTCCCCATGCTCTCCATGGGGCAGATGGTCGATCAGGGCCGCGCCATCGCCTGGCGCGGGCCGATGGTCGGCGGCGCGCTGGGGCAGCTGATCGATGCCGACTGGCGCGACATCGATCTGCTCATCCTCGATCTGCCGCCGGGCACTGGCGACGTGCAGTTGAGCATGATCGCCAAGCACAAGCCGGTCGGCGCGGTCATCGTCTCCACGCCGCAGGATCTCGCGCTGATTGACGCCACTCGCGCGATCGACCTGTTCGCGCAGGCCTCCGTCCCGCTGATCGGCCTTGTCGAGAACATGGCCGGCTATATCTGCCCCCATTGCGGGGAAGGTTCGGATCCGTTCGGCCGTGGCGGCGCGGAAGCGGCGGCGTCCGCGCTCGACATCCCCTTCCTCGGCCGCGTCCCGCTCGATATCGCCATCCGCACCGCCTCCGACGCCGGCACCCCGCCGGCGGCGGGCGATGGCCCCGAAGCCGCCGCCTTCCTCGCCATCGCCGATCGCATCGCCGCCTGGCTGAACCCCTGAGCCGCTCGGGCATTGTTAGCGGTCAGGGAGACGATCATGCCGCTCACATCCGACGAAGACATTGCCGCGCTGCTCCGCGAAACCCGCACCATCGCCATGATCGGGGCATCCGACCGCCCCGATCGCCCCAGCTACGGCGTCGGCGCCTTCCTGACGCAGCACGGCTACCGCGTGATTCCGGTCAATCCGCAGATCACCGGGGAGCATGTCCATGGCGAATATGTCTGGCGCGAACTCTCGCAGATCGGCGAACCCATCGACATGGTCGACATCTTCCGCAGATCATCCGATGCCGGCGAAGCGATCGATCAGGCCATCGCCGCCGGTGCCAAATCGGTCTGGCTGCAACTCGGCATCCATGACGACGCCGCCGTCGCCCGCGCCGAAGCCGCCGGCCTGAAAGTGGTGCAGGACCGCTGCCCGAAGATCGAAATTCCGAGGCTGGGGATCGAGAAGATCGAGCCATAAGCTACCGCTCCGTATCCCCGCAGACGCGCGGATCCAGTTTGGACCAATCCCTGGAGCATGGTGACATAAGATAGAACCGTTCGTGCTGAGTAGGGGGTGAGCTTGTCGAAGACCCGTATCGAAGCACATGCCGCACGCAATCCTTCGATACGCCATTTCGACAAGCTCAATGGCTACTCAGGATAAACGGATCGATTTCATGTCGTTAGATTATAACGCTGCTTTCAGAGCGCGATGACTTCATACACACCCGCTCATCCCGAGCGCAGTCGAGGGACCGGCCAAGCGAAGCCGAGGCCACCAACCTTTAGAGCATGATGACTTTAAGCGGATCCGTTCATGCTGAGTAGCGGCCGAGTAGCCCCGCAGGGGCGTATCGAGGACGCGTATCGAAGCACTGTACCCGTCCTTCGATACGGGCCTTCGACTACGCTCAGTCCCTACTCAGGATGAGCGGTGAATACGGTCAACCTGAAATCATCATGCTCTAGGCTTCTCGACTGCGCTCGAGATCGGCCGTCGCCTCAACTCATTCCAGATGATGTCATTCCGCTCGAAAAACCAAAGCTACCCCCCTGCACCGACAAGGATACAAACAGCAAAAACCTACCGAACCGCCGCCACCAGCGCCCGCTCCCGCAACCGGTCGATGACCGCCCGATGGATCCCCGCCGCCGCCGCGACGACGCCGAACGCCTCGCCCTTGGTGGAATTATAACGCAGCGGCGCGCCGAACCCGTCGGTCACAAGCGCACCCGCCTCCTGCGCGATGATCGCCGCGGCGGCGATGTCCCATTCATGACCCCAGCGCAATGTCGCCACCAGATCGGCCTTGTCCGCCGCCACCATCGCCATGCGCAGCGCGATCGAGTTGGGCTTTTCCACCATCGTCAGGTCACGATCCGCGCGCGGCAGCGCATCCGCCGGTGTCCGCGCGCCGACAAGCTCCGTCCGCCCGCCGGCCCGCAGCCGCACGCCGTTGCACGTCGCACCCTGCCCGGCGGCGGCGGCCCAGCGCTCACCCCGCGCCGGCGCGTCCAGCACGCCCAGCACGACATTGCCGCCCTCCACCAGCGCGATCGACACCGCCCAGCCCGGCCGTCCGCGCAGGAAGTCGCGCGTCCCGTCGATCGGATCGACCACCCAGGTCCGCACGCGCATCAGCCGCTCGGCGCTGTCGACCGTCTCTTCGGACAGCCATCCCGCCTCCGGGTCGATCGCCGCCAGCCGCTTGCGGATCAGCGCATCGGCGGCAAGATCCACCTCGCACACCGGATGCCCCGGCTCCTTCTCCCACTGCCGATATTGGCCGCCGAAACTGGCCATCGCCAGCCGCCCCGCCTCCGCGGCGACATCGGCGACCGCGGCCAGCAGCCGCTCAGGCACCGGCCACCGTCATGCCGTCGATCCGCACCGTCGGCGCGTTCGTCCCGCTCCTAAATTCCAGATCGGAGGCCGGGATCAGCGCCCGGTACATCGCCTTCAGATTGCCTGCGATCGTGACCTCCGCCACCGGCTCCGCCAGCTGCCCGTCGCGGATCGCAAAGCCCGCCGCCCCACGACTATAATCGCCGGTCAGCCCATTGACGCCGCTCCCGATCAGTTCGGTCACCCAGAAACCCAGCTTGATATCCGCGATCAGATCCGCGACCGAGACGTCGCCCGCATCCAGATGCAGGTTCGTCGTCCCCGCCCCCGGCGATCCACCGATGCCCCGGCTGGCATGGCCGGTCGGCGCGATCCCCAATTGCCGCGCCGATGCTGAATCCGCGATCCACCCGGTCAATCGCCCATCGGCGACGATCTCGCGCAGCGCCGTCGGCAACCCCTCGCCATCGAACGGACGCGACCGCAAACCACGCCGCCGCCGCGGATCATCGACGATGCGAATGCCCGGCGCGAACACCTGCTCCCCCAACTGGTCGAGCAGGAAACTGGTCCGCCGCGCGATCGCCGATCCCGTGATCGCGCCGATCAGCGGCCCCAGCAGCCCGGCACTGACGCGGCGGTCGAACAGCACGGGCATTTGCCCGGACGACAATTGCGCCGGGTTCAGCCGCGCCACCGCCCGCTCGCCCGCGCGCCGGCCGATCACGGCGGCCGCTTCCATGTCGGCCAGATGCCGCACGCCATGCGTCGCATAATCGCGCTGCATCGCCCCGCCCGCACCGGCGATGACGCTCGCCGAACAGCCATAGCTCGTCGTCGCATAGGCCCGCGCGAACCCGGTCGACGTCGCCAGCGCGATCGTCGCCCGGCTCGCACTGGCGCTGCCGCCCTCGCTGTTGGTCACGCCCTCCACGGCGCGCGCCGCATCCTCCGCCTCCAGCGCGCGCGCCTTCAACTCCGCCGGCCCCGCCGTCCCGCCATCGTCGATCTCGACATCCACGGTTGGCCCCGTTTCCAGCATGTCGGCGGGGGCCAACCCGGCATGGGGATCCTCCGGCGCCTCGCGCGCCATCGCCACCGCGCGTTCCACCAAAGCCGCCATCGCCGCCGGGGACAGATCCGAAGACGATACGCTCGCCGATCGCCGCCCGACGAACAGCCGCAGCCCGATCTCCGCGCCGTCGGACCGCTGCACATCCTCCAGCGCGCCCAGCCGCACCGAAACCTGCGTCGACGAATCGCGGACATACAGCACGTCGGCCGCATCGGCCCCTGCCGCTACGGCCGCAGCGACCAGATCGGCGGCACGCGCCGCGGCGGAAGACGGATCAGACATTTGCAGCATCTAGGCTCCCATGCCCCCGAACGAAAGGGGGGGCGCCGGTCATCGCAACCGCATCCCGCACATTCCCCCCAACTCCGCGCACAGACCCTACCCCGCACTCCCCACCACCAGACAGGCCAGAAACACCAGCAACCCCGCAAAGCGGTTCGACCGAAACCGCGCCAGCGCATTCGCCCCGTCCGCCGGACGCAACGTCGCCACCTGCGCCGCGAAATGCACCGCCACCGGCCCCAGCGCCAGCAAGGCCAGCCCCTGCGGCCGGACCTGCCACAGCGCCACGCCCCACAGCAGCACCGCCACCGCATAAAATCCCGCCACGCCCGCCCGCGCATGGCTGCCCAGCGCCCGCGCGCTGGATTTCACGCCCGCCAGCGCATCATCCTCCACATCCTGCAGGGCATAGATGGTGTCATAGCCGATCACCCAGGCGATCGATCCGGCATAGAGCCAGAACAAGGCCGGCGCGAACCCGCCCGTCACCGCCGGCCACCCGACCAAGGCCGCCCAGCTGAACACGATCCCCAGCCACGCCTGCGGCCACCAGGTGATCCGCTTCATGAATGGATAAGCCGCCACCGCCCCCAGACTCGCCACAGCCACGATCGCCGCGGTCAGGTTCAGTTGCACCAGCACCGCCAGCCCCACGCCGCACAACAGCAGCAGCCACAGCCACGCCGCGCGCAGCGTCACGCGCCCGCTCGCCAGCGGCCGGTCCCGCGTCCGCGCCACCTGCCTGTCCAGCTCCCGATCGACGATGTCGTTATAGACGCATCCCGCCCCGCGCATCGCGAACGCGCCCAGCGCGAACCACAGGATCAGGTCGATCCGCGTCCAGCCCGCACCCGCCAGCGCGATCGCCCACGCCCCCGGCCAGAACAGCAGCCACCCGCCAATCGGCCGGTCGAACCGCGCCAGTAACCAGTAAGGCCGGACGGCCGCCGGCAACAGCCGGACAAGCCCGCGTTGCTCGCTGTCGGGGGTAAGCGTATCGATGGTCATGCACCATGCCCTAGCATTTCCGCGTTCCGGCCGGGAGAGGGAGGGTGAGACCATCTCCAAGCGCGAAAGCCCCGCCTCCATGCCCGCCACCCCCGCCTGGCCGCCCAACACCCTGCCCCGCCTGTTCGTGGAACAGACGCTGGCGCCGGACCTGCATCTGACGCTCGATGGTCCCGCCGCCAATTATCTCGGCACCGTCCTCCGCCTGAAACCGGGCGCGCAGGTGAAATTGTTCGACGATCGCACCGGCGAATGGCTGGCGGAGATCGTCACCGCCGAACGCCGCGCGGTCGTCCTGACGATCACCCGTCATCTGAAACCGCGCGAGGCCGTTCCCGATCTCTGGCTGCTCGCCGCGCCGATCAAGAAGGGCCGGATCGACTGGCTGATGGAGAAAGCCTGCGAACTGGGCGTCGCGCGCATCGTCCCGGTCCTCACCCGCCGCACTATCGTCGACCGGCTGAATCAGGACCGGCTCAAAGCGCATCTGGTCGAGGCCGCCGAACAATGCGGCCGCACCGCGCTCCCCGAACTCGCCGAACTGACGAAGCTCGATGCGCTGCTGAAGGCATGGCCCGCCGATCGCCAGTTGCTGTTCGCCGACGAAACCGGCGGCCTCCCGCTCCCCCGCGTCGCGCGCGCCGGTCCCGCCGCGATTCTCATCGGTCCCGAAGGCGGCTTCACCGATGAGGAACGCGCCATGATTGCCGCCCATCCGCAGGCCGACGCCATCACGCTCGGCCCCCGCATCCTGCGTGCGGACACCGCCATGGCGGCGGCCGTAGCGCTCTGGATGGCGCAGCAAGGGGATTGGTAACGCCCGGTAGAAAATGATGGTGGCATGTCCCCCGTCGCGCGCGTAAGGGCGCGATCATGAGCACGCGCACAGACGACACCGGATCCGATCCGCACATCACCTCGCGCGATGATCTCATCGCCCTGTTCTCGGGGGGAGAAAAGCCGAAGGACCGGTGGCGGATCGGCACCGAGCACGAGAAATTCGTTTACCGCACCGCCGATCGCCGCGCGCCCTCTTATACCGAGGCCGGCGGCATCCGCGATCTGCTCGCGGGGATGACCGACTATGGCTGGACCGGGATCGAGGAAGGCGGCAACGTCATCGCGCTCGGCGGCAGCGACGGCAATGTCAGCCTCGAACCCGCCGGCCAGTTCGAGCTTTCGGGCGCGCCGCTCGACAATCTGCACCAGACCTGCGCCGAAACCGGCCGTCATCTGGAACAGGTGAAGGCGGTCGGCGACCGGCTCGGCCTCGGCTTTCTCGGCCTCGGCATGTGGCCGGACAAGAGCCGCGCCGAACTGCCGATCATGCCCAAGGGCCGCTACCGCATCATGCTCGATCATATGCCGCGCGTCGGCACGATGGGCCTCGACATGATGCTGCGCACCTGCACGATCCAGACGAATCTGGATTATGCCAGCGAAGCCGACATGGTGAAGAAATTCCGGGTCAGCCTCGCGCTGCAACCGCTCGCCACCGCGCTCTTCGCCAATTCGCCCTTCACCGATGGCAAGCCCAACGGCTATCTGAGCTATCGCAGCCATATCTGGACCGATACCGATCCGGCGCGCACCGGCATGTTGCCCTTCGTGTTCGAAGACGGTTTCGGCTATGAACGCTATGCCGATTACATGCTGAACGTGCCGATGTATTTCGTCTATCGCGACGGCCAGTATATCGACGCCGCCGGTCAGGACTTCCGCGCCTTCCTGCGCGGCGAACTGCCCGCCTATCCGGGCCACAAACCGACCCGCACCGACTGGTCCGATCATCTCTCCACCGCCTTCCCCGAAGTCCGGCTCAAGAGCTTCCTCGAAATGCGCGGTGCGGATGGCGGCCCGTGGAACAAGATCTGCGCGCTCCCCGCCTTCTGGGTCGGCCTGCTCTATGACGATGCCGCGCTCGACGCCGCATGGGATCTGGTCAAGCACTGGACGATCGAAGACCATCACCGCATCCGCGCCGACGTGCCCCGCCTCGGCCTGAAGACGCAAGGCCCCCGCGGTCGCAGCTTCCAGCAACTGGGGCATGAAGCGCTCGACATCGCCCATGCCGGCCTCGTCGCCCGCGCGCGCCTGAATAGCGCCGGGCAGAATGAGACCGGCCTCCTCGATCCGCTCCGCGAAATCGTCGCCAGCGGCAAGACTCCCGCCGAACGCCTGCTCGATCTCTATCACGGCAGCTGGAACGGCGACCTCAGCCGCATCTACGACGAAATGCGCTTCTGATCCCCGGCGCGGGGCCACACCCTGCGTCCACCCCCATGCGCCCGGATTCCAAATCATCCCCGCACATGGTTGACGAACGCCCCGCATCGATGGCAGGGAGCATCCGCAGTCCGGCCCACCGGCGATGCGGGTATAGCTCAATGGTAGAGCACTAGCCTTCCAAGCTTGTGACACGGGTTCGATCCCCGTTACCCGCTCCACCGTTAACATACATGTGATCCTGTGTCGGTGCTCCTGTCGCTAGCGCAAGGATTGCGGCGATCCGTCCATGAACGGCGACGTCGACCCCTCGACCAACTTTAGCAGGTGACAAGACGACGCGTTCGATCAGGGTACGCAGGATAGGGATCGCTTCCAACGCCGCTTCTGAGTTTTCGCTCAATGCGCTGTTCAGCGCTGCGACTTGCTTTCGATAGTCGTTGGCGATCGTCGGGTGCAACGCAACGAGAGGAAGTGCATCGAGGGTAGAGAGCTGCTCCGCGAGCGCGTCGCGATCAGCTCGTGCCTTGTGCATGACGTCCTTAATCTCGGCGAAGCTTCCAGCCCCTTCTGCGATTGCGGTGACCAAGCGTTCAACCTTTTGTGTCGCCTCTTGATGCTTGCGCGACAATTTGGCTCGCTCCCGACGCATGTCTACTGATCGCCGTGCGCGCTCTTCATGATATTCTTTCACAAAAATCGCGACCAGTTCTGGATCAAGCATGCGTTCTTGTAAGCCGGCAAGCACGCGTGTTTCCAATAGAGGGACCATGATCGTGCGGTTGTTGCCGCATTGAGCTCCACCGCGACGTGCGCCGCACCCCATTTGGTTGCGACCAAGTACGATCCAGCCGCCACCACATTCACCGCATTCAACCAAGCCCGAGAGCATACGCTTTGGTCGGCGTGCCGCCTGCGCCGAATGACACGCGTGTCGCCCACGCAGAAGCGCCACGGCGTCCCACGTTTCATCGTCTATGATGCGAAGGTGCGGCACGTCTTGGAATAGCCATTCCGCCTCGCTGTTCGGCCGGATCCTTTCAGTCCGGCTGATCGGCTCGATCACTTTGCTAGTCCGGTTATGGACAAGTCGGCCGATGTAAAGTTGGTTCTGAAGAATGCCGTTGCCCCGTTTGCGATCTCCCGAGATCGTCGAGGCGCGCCACTCGTTGCCGCGCGGACCTGCTACGCCGGCAAGGTTCAGGCGTTCAGCGATCATTCGAGGGCTCAGGCCCTTGCGATATTCCGCGAAGATGCGCTGAACTACTGCCGCCTGTTCACGATCGACCTCTCGAAGCCCGCGCTCCGGCTGTCCTCGATCATCAATGCGATTTGCAGTGCGGTAGCCATAGGCAAGCCCTGCCGGACTGCGGCCTTGCGCCACCGTGCCACGCTGGCCACGTTTGATCTTCGCCCCAAGCTCCTTCCGAAACTGCGAATCCATCAGCCCTTTGAAGGTGCCGTTGATTTCCGTGATCTCGCCATCCGACAGCGTGAACAGCCGCGCGCCTGCATAGTTAAGCCGTTCTCGGATAGTGAAGCTGTCACCTTGGTGGCGAGCGATACGGTCGGTCGCCTCGGCGAGCACTTGATCAACCCCACCGGCCGCGACTGCTACCAGCATGGCGTTCAAACCCGGGCGGTTCGTCTCGCTAATTCCAGCAGCGCCGCTGATGGCATAGTCCGTAAATACATTGACGACTGTCCAGCCTTCGCGATCCGCCCGCTCGCGGCAAATGGCAATCTGGTCCTCAATCGACCGGCTATTTTGCAGAGCGCTGCTGTAGCGTGCGTAGATAACGGTCCGCACCGGTAGAATCCTTCTTGTGAGAAACAGCTGTGTCCCGTGCAGCGCTTGCTCGTGCAAGCGCCTTTACCAAGGCAACCAAATCTGGATCGAGGCTCACAGGGCCTTCCCCACCGCATCCGGGTTCTCAAAACACCAGCAGTGCAGGAACCGGTCTGCGCGGGAGTTGACGGTGCGCGCCGCGATGAACCGCCGGGCCTTGGACAGCTTGAGGTGCCGCTTGAGCTCGACCATCGGCGGCAGCGGCAGGCGGCGTTCACCGCAGACCTGCTCGAACTGGGTGAGGTTGACCGCAATCACCCCGGCCGTGCGGCTGTGATCAATTGGACTCGGCACGCCCGGCGGCTCGCTGCCGACGATGTAGTCGAACCGCTCCCAGAACAGCTCGACCATCGGGTGGTCGCTGGCCAGCGCCTGCTGACGCTCGAGCAGCATGGCGTGTATGAAGGCCTGCGCCTGGTCATGGTCGCCCCCGGAGATCGGCAAGACGATGCGGAGGGCGGTCAGCATGGCCGACAGCTGGGCGTGGTTCTTGGCCAGCCGGCCGTTGCGCACCGCCGGATCCGCCAGCATCGCCTGCTCGGCCGCGCTGAACGCGGCCTTGTACGCCGCCAGGATCTCGGCCTCGCGCCGGACGGCGTGGATGATGAACCCCGAGACCTCTTCGGTCGGCACCCGCGCCAGCGTTTCGGCGGCGGCCTTGGTGGCCGGCCCCCAGCCGGTCTTGTCATACTCGATATGCATGATGCGCTCGAGGATCGCGGGGGACGCATTGACCGGGTCATTCTGCTCGATGACGATCGCACCGCGGAACGGTGGTTCGAACGTCTCCATGCCGCCGTTGGCGACGCCGCGTGCACGGACCGAGCGGCCGTTATAGGCGGTCTTGAGCTCATCCCATTCGAAGCGCTTGGCGTGCGGAGTCGTGACGTCACGGTCGCCCTCCATCAACACCACCGGCAGATTACCGACCTTGCCGAGGATCCGCGCCATGGCGGCGGCGGTCGTCTTGGCCGGATCGTTGCCCTCGAAACCGTGGCGGCCGTAAAGCTTCCACAGAAACTCGATCAGCGTGGATTTGCCCGAACCCGGCACACCGGTGATCTCAAGGAACGCCAGGCTCTGCTGGCTGGCGCGGATCTGCTCGGCGAACAGGCTGCCGAACCAGAAGGCGAGCGTGACCAGCCCCTTGGAGCCGTAGGCGGTGACCAGGGAACTCAGCCAGCTGGTCTCGAGCCGGTCCGGATCGTAGACGATGTGACGGAGCAGTTGTTCGGACGAGCGCAGCTTGATCGCGTGCTGGCCGAAGTCGAAATAGTCGTCGTCGTTGCGCTGATAGACCCGGCCCTGGCGAACCCCGATCTCGCCGAACACATAGGCGCCGTGCTCGGCCGAGTAGCCGGTGAAGTGGATCGCCTCGACGCTGCGGATGCCGGCGAGCTGGCGCTGCATGATGCGGTCGAGCTGGCCGGTCGAACCGGTCCAGATGCCGCCGGGGGCAAGGCTGATGAGCCGCTTCTTGAACTCGGCGCCGGCCGCCAGCGCCGCCCCCGAAAAGGTGCCCTTGATGGCTTTGGCATCGGACGGGAAGTCGACGCGCAGATAGTAGCAGCTGTCGTCGGTTGCCTCGTCGCGCTGGAAGTAGAGCGCGCGGAACACGCAATTGGCGAGCTCCTTGACCGCGCCCGCCTCACGCGCGGCCATGTCGCGCTTCTCCTCATAGTCGAGGTCGGCGACATTGGGGTTGCCGGCATAGCCGGCGATGGTCTCAGCGATGCGCGCGGCATCGAATGTCGCCCACCACTGGCGGGTCTCGAACAGGAACGGAAAGCTCGCCCAGCCCTCGCGCTGCCAGATCAGATACGCTTTCTCCGATGCGGTCGGCGCGATGAGGATGTCGCCATACCAGCGATAGGTTTCGAGCCGGTCGGCCCCCAGCCGGTCGCGCAAGGACAGGTCGTTCCAGTCGAGCTTGGCGGTCTCGCCTTCGGCGCGCGGTTGCGCGGCCCCGCACTCCCAGCCTTCCCGGCGGGCCTGGGCAACGAAGCGGCGGGTATATTCGGTGCCCGCCTTGCCGATGTCGAACGCCCAGATCAGCTTGGGCCGACGGGTCGGCGTGTCACCCTCGGCAATCGCGCGGCGCAGGTCGTCGAGGGCCTTCTCTGGATAATTGTAGCACGACATCGCTGACACGGCGGTGAGGCCGGTGTCCGACAGCGCGATGGCGTCGAAGATGCCTTCGGTGATCCAGATCTCGTCGGCCGCTGCCAGCTTCGCCAATGGGAACCGCGGTGCGGCCCACCAGTGGCCGGCATAGCTCTTGCCGGGGGCGAAGCGCGCCTTGCGGTCGAACCGGCCGGGCTGGTCGATCAATCGCTCCCACCAGCCGCCGCCAGGCAGCGCGAAGCGCACCGTGGCCGATGTCATGCCGCCCTGGGCATAATGCTCCTGGCTGTAGGCATCGCGCAGCCCCAGCAGGCTGAGACCGCGGGCATGCTGGAGATAGGCGTCGGCCGCCGCGGTCGGCGCGGCGTCGCTCGCGACATAGCGCTGCGACCAGTTGTCGAAAATCTCCGGATAATGATCGCGGACATGGGTTTCCCAGCCGCATTTCTCGATCCGGCCGCAGCGAAGCAGCCACGGCTTTTCGGTGCGGGCATAGACTTCGCGCCTGGCACAGTCGGGGCATTTGCCCTTCTGCAGCCAGGCACCATTCTCGACGAAGCCGAACTCCGCCATGAGCCGGGCGCTGACCTGAGCGTGGATGTCTGGGCGCATGGAACAGGGACGCTTTCAGGACAAGCCGGGGGCGTGCCCGGACGCGAGGTGCGTCCGGGGGACCGGGAACGGGAGAAATACGGAAAGCTGCGGAGGCGGACGTGTCAGCCCGGCGCGCGTGCCGGGCCGGTCAGGTCAATCAGGGCGCATCCTGACGCGGCATCCGGTGGCAGGGGCAGCAGCAATTATCATTGGCAGACGGTGCCGGCTTCACCCTCACCGTCCGGCGAACGGCCGGCGTGCCGGTCCCTTTCATTCTGGCCTTCGTTTCGCGAGCGACCGGTGCCGGCGGGAACGGTATCGCGGCCGCTGCCACGCCATCGGGGCATGGATAGAAGTCGGGACGCAGATGATGCCGCGAGACACCGGAGGCCGCCTCGACCGCCAGGACGAAGCGTCCGGGCAGCACGCCCTTGCCGTGCACCCAGCGGTAGACCGAGGGCTGGGCGACACCGCAGGCGACGCCGAGCGCGGTTTGTCCGCCGACGATGGCCATGGCGCGCTGGAACGCTTCGGCGGGGGTGGGGCACAAGGCGGCGGGCGAACGTGTCTGCATGGGCACCGACATACCTATGGGTATGCCACAGTCAATAGATATTCTTGCGTAGCGTCATATAGCCACGGTGTTACGAGCATGTCCATGACACTCGCTGCCCGCATGAAGGCCCGCATGGCCGAAAAGGCCGTCTCCCAGGCCGAACTCGCTCGACAGGTGGGCGTTGCCCAGCCGACCATTGCCAAGCTGATGAACGGTGCGTCGCGTTCATCGGGGCATCTTCACCGAATCGCGCGCGTGCTCGAGACGACACCGGCCTATCTGAGCGGCGAGACCGACGACCCGGACATGGGGGCGTTGCCGCTGCCCACGCTCGAGTCCGTCATCCACCAGTTCGGGCAGGTCATGGTGCCGCTGGTCGATCTGGCGGCGGGTAGCGCCCGTGGTGATCCCGGCGGTGCGAACGACGCGGACCCTACGGGCGACACAGCCCCTGCTCGGTTCGAGCCGTTCCGGCGCGACCGGCTGGAGCCGCTGGTGATGGGCGGTTTCAGCGACCTGTTCGCGTGCGAGGCGAGCGGCGACGCCATGGTGCCGACCCTCATGCCGGGGGCGTTGTGCCTCGTCGACCGTGCACAGACCGAGATCCGTGAGCAGGACCGGATCTGGGCGGTTGGATATGCCGGCATGACGATGTTGCGGCGCGTGCGGCGGGCCGCAGACGGGGGCTACAGGTTGCTGGCGGACAACCCCGTTGTCATCGATATCGAGGCCGACGGGGGCGAGGTTACGATTCTGGGACGCGTCGTTTGGCAGGGGGGACCGGCCTGACCGAATGAACTGAAGGGGTGACGAACTTCACTCATGGCGTTGCGCGCATTTGCCCCTCCAGCATTGCCCTCATCGGTCCAGCGCTTTGCTATCCCATATCCGGGAGCACCCCACGGTCGCATACGGTCTGGAGAACGAGACGGTGGCGATGCACCGTTGATCTTTCAGTGGGGTCGGCGCCGCAGCGCTTCCGCGGCACCAAGCAGTTCACCGTGCTCCATCGATACCAAAGTCCGCGGTACCGCAGCGAGCAACCTCGCATATTTTCCGCTGCCGGCGAACGCCATCTGCACTTGAGGTCGGCCCAATGTTTGCGCCAGAGCCTCCGCCAAACCGCCTGCGACCACTATGCCGTCCCACGCGCCATATGCCAGGACCAAGCTGCTGACATAGGTTGCAAAGGCCTCTGCCATCAACTCGCATGCTTCGCGTGCCGCGTTGTCGATCGCCGCAGTTCGTACAATTTCTTCCGGGCTAGCCGCCCGTTTGGGTAGTCCCCTCATAGCCGTCAAGGCATGGTAGATCGCCACCAGGCCGCTCGCGGATATGAGATGTTCCGCGACTATCGGATGGCGACCAGGAAAAATCCGAGCAACCAGGTCGGCAACGGATTGGGAACCGGCCGCGAAGGCCGCATGCCCTGCCTCCGTCGGAAGAACCCGCACCGCGCCAGTTTGCTCGCGCGTCAGCACCGAGACGCCAAGGCCCGACGTAATGCCGATCACGCAGTAAGTGCCGGGTTGCCGGATTTTCACGACTGGCCCCGATCCGATCGGGATGAACGTTCCGGCATTGCCCGCCAGCGCCCAAGCTTCCGCTTCAAAGTCGTTCAGTATCAACGGGGGCTGACCGAGCATCGCTTGCAAGCCCGACCGAGAGACGAACCAACGCGTGTTCGTGATTGAAATCGCGTCGCCTCGGGCCAGGCCGGCAACTGCGATCGCAAGACGCTGGGGCAGTCGTTGGAACGCAAGATCGCGCTGAAACGCAGACAGCCCGCCCGATACGCTCGATCCCTGATTTGCATCATAGAATCGCATGCTGGCCGGGACGACATCCCCATGTTCGTCGGTCAGCGCTAGACGCAGCCCTTTCCGACCTACGTGCCCAACGACACCTGCTGGCTCCATAACAGCACCCCGCCCCATGTGGCGCATAATCGCGCTCTTAATTCATAGGCTTAGTGCCGAAATACTACGATAAGGTTCAAAGGTCTCGCGGCATGATGCTGTAGTCATGGACGCAAAAGCCCAAGGCGCGCAGATCGTGACAGTGCCAAACCGCCGGGCCGCGCCATCAAGCGTCTTCGACGGATTCTGTCATGACCAAAGCGCCAAAATGGCCATGCCGACGACACCCGACCAAGCCATCATGCTGATGAGAAGATCACCGAAATTCACGAGCCCCAAGTCCGTTTCCAACCGCCCCTTCCATGACAGTTCGACCGAGCCCTCGTAGGAAAGGACACCGCTTCCCAACTTTCCGGCAGCGGCTGCAATCTTGGGTACAACGGTTCCGTTTGACGCACGGGAACTGACGACGTTCGCGCCACGGGTGTGCAATGACCTTGCCCGCGCAGCGCTGGGGCAAGCCGCACCCACATGCCGGCCCTTATCCCAATCTTGCCGATAGACCGCCTGCTTCCGTTCGAGCTGACGGCAAGATGTATTGGCGTTTCCAGCATACACCACGGCAAGTGTCCGGCCGTAATGATCCCGCCCATATCGCGCGATCTGGACCGGGTTGGTCATGAGGCCTTCAAGGCTTCTTTTCGATGCAGGCCCATCACCCGGCGCGCAGACCCGGCCACGCCGGCAATGCCCCGCCAGTTCAGGCGCATCGATACCGAGCAGACGAATGCGTTCGGTCCCGCAACGGATGGTGTCACCGTCGGTCACGCGACATCCCGTAACTGGCTCCGCGATCGCCGGTAACTTCCCGGCTAAATCGTTCGCGATGAACGGGTACCCGGCGCCGACGCCGAGACCGAACAACGCAACGGACGTCCATCTCTTGGCTCCGGCGCGTAGGCCAGGCTTCTTACGTCTGGCCCTTCTTATTGAGATGATTGATATCCTTGGTCAGCAGCGCAGATTTATCAGCAGGCCACAGGAGAGTCAGTCGCCCCGGCATTCGTCCTGTCGCGCAGCGGACTCCGTTGGACTCCTTGATCAGCCCGCCGAAAGGCCCGCCGGCCTCAATCGTTGAAGAGAAACAGGAAACGGGACGTGGAACTCTGTCGCGATCGTATGATTCGTTCGGCATGGCGATGCCATTGGGAACATCGACCTTACGCAAATCACCGCGGCGGCAAGGCAGGTTTATGATGGGTGACGAGCGACGGGAGATGGTTGTTGCGGATCAGGCCCGACGCGCCCAGGGTTCGGCTCATCAAAAATTGGATAACGAAAATGGCATGGGACATGACCCGCGACGCGGAAGTCTTCAGCACCGCAACAGTCGACGACGCGGCACCGGAAGAACGATTATTCGCCGGCAATCTGGAAGAGGCTGTCATTTATATCCGGAACACCCGCCCTTCGGATCAGGCTCTGCTTGCGATCCGGCTGGTCCCCGACGACGATAATGAAGGGCCGATCCTTGGCGCCCACATCCCCGAGTTTTTCCCGCGGCAGGACTGAGTCCGCCATACCGGGGAAAGCCCAAAATCAGGCGTCAGCGCCGGATGGTGCCGGCCGGACGATCGGCCGATCGATCCGGTTTGCCCGCCCCGGTCTGCGCGAGGGCCACGCAGATTTCTTGAAACGGTCGGACCAGCGGCTATCTGCCTGAGCATGCCTACCGAGCTCAGCATGATTGTCGTTGGCGGTGCCCACCCGAATAGCGACGGATCGAACAGGCAGTTCATCGCAATGACGTGCTCCCCAGGAGACGTCGTTACACTGCGCGCCGAACCCAAGAACAAGTTCGATCCGCACGCCGTTGCTGTCTTCACTGACCGTGGCGGACAGCTCGGCTACCTGCCAGCTGATCGCTGCGGGTGGATTGGCGGAAAGCTCCGTGACGGCGCTGACGTCCGGGCGATCTTCCAGGGTTTGACCCCCGGCGGTCCTGCGATCCGAATCAATCTAGTGGGACGGGATCCGATACTGCCAAAGGTGCCCCCGGCGAAAGAGCCGCCGCGGGCACCCGACGATTTCTATCCAGATCCCGAATGGCCCGATATGCCGGACGAGCTTTGAGCGAGCCGTTGACCCGCTTTTCGGGCCGCTCGTTCTTTCTCCCCAACATTTGGAATGTCTGACACAGAAAGAGGCTTCGCCGCCGCCGCACGTCGTCGATGTTCGCCGCATGCGATCAGCGGTTGGCTATGCGCCCATTAATTCCCAATGGCCCCTCTTTGGCGGAAAACCGGAGTTGGACAGCCTTGGGGGTTGGGGTCGGACGGCCTTTGGCGGCCTGAGACGCGATTGTGACGGCCGGTTTAGGCGATCGGACCGCCTTTGTCGGTTCGATGGGTCTACCAATTGATCTGGGCCATCGTTGCGCTGCGGATCGTTGCTTGGGGCAACGGACGACGGAGACGATGATGGACTATGTGAAACTCGGTTCGACGGGCCTGGACGTGTCCCGGCTTTGCCTAGGCTGCATGACATTCGGCGTACCCGATCGGGGCAACCATGCCTGGACGCTGGACGAAGAGTCGAGCCGCCCGATACTGCGTCGTGCGATCGAAGCGGGCATCAACTTTTTCGACACCGCCAACGTCTATTCGGACGGGACGTCTGAGGAAATTGTCGGCCGCGCGTTGAAGGAATTCGCGCGCCGGGACGAGATGGTGATCGCCACCAAGGTCCACGGCCGCATGCGCCCAGGGCCGAATGGGGCGGGGTTGAGCCGCAAGGCAATCATGACCGAGATCGATGCCAGTCTGAAGCGACTGGGAACCGATTATGTCGACCTGTACCAGATCCACCGCTTTGATCCGGATGTGCCGATCGAGGAAACATTGGAAGCGCTGCATGACGTCGTCAGGGCGGGCAAGGCCCTGCATATCGGTGCGTCCTCGATGTTCGCCTGGCAGTTCGCGACGATGCTGCATGTTGCGGACGCCAACGGCTGGACGCGTTTTTCAACGATGCAGGACTATTTGAACCTCCTGTACCGCGAGGAAGAGCGCGAGATGTTGCCACTCTGCGCGGCCGAGGGGATCGGCGTGATCCCATGGAGCCCGTTGGCACGTGGCAGACTGACGCGGGACTGGGATGCGGAAACGCACCGGTCCGAAACCGATCAGTTCGGCGAGACGCTGTACCGCCACACTGCCGACGCCGATCGCCGTGTGGTCGAGCGCGTCGCAGAAATCGCGGCTGAGCGCGGCGTGCCGCGCGCTCAAATCGCGCTTGCTTGGGTGTTGGCGAAACCCGAAATCTCGGCACCGATCGTGGGTGCGTCAAAGGCCGCGCATCTCGATGATGCCCTTGCTGCATTAGAGATCGGATTAAGCGACAGCGAAATCGCGCGACTAGAAGAGCCTTACCTGCCCCACGCGGTGGTCGGCTTCTCGTGACGGAGGCGCTCGACGACCTGCCGGCCGGTTCATTCGACAAGCAGGACCGGGGCGACGACCTCGCATTCTATGCGCCGCCCCGGCTCGTCACGCATATCGATCCGCCGGCGGTTGCGGCATTATCGGCCTATTACGGTCGAACGATCCCGCCAAACGGGGTTGTGCTCGATCTGATGTCTAGCTGGGTGACCCATCTGCCCGACGATCTGCAAACGGCGGAGGTCGTTGGCCACGGCATGAACGCGGTTGAACTTGACGCCAACCTGCGGCTCGACCGTTGGTTTGTAGCGAACTTGAACCAGGCACCGGCCTTGCCGCTGCAGGATGCGAGCGTCAATACCGCGCTCTGTTGCGTCGGCGTCCAGTATCTTCAACAGCCGGTGGCGGTGTTCAGCGAAGTCCGCCGGGCGCTGCGTTCGGGCGGACGGTTCGTGGTCAGCTTCTCGAATCGATGCTTCCCGACCAAGGCGGTCCGCATCTGGCAGGCGCTCGACATGAACGGACAGGCGGAACTGATCATGCTGTACATGACACGCTCCGGATTCACCGGACTGGAGAAGGTCGTGCTGGCCGATGGCAGCGCCGGGGATCCTCTAATCGTCGTCACAGGTACGGTGTCGTGAACGATATCAGGACAGGGAAAATGGCATGAAGACCGTGGCACTGCCCGATGGGATGCGCGTCCCGGCCTTGGGGCAGGGAACCTGGATGATGGCGGAAGATCCACGCCTGCGGCGCAGCGAGATCGCGGCGTTGCGCGCCGGTATCGATTGCGGCCTGACGCTGATCGATACCGCCGAGATGTACGCGGACGGGGCATCTGAGCAATTGGTAGGCGAAGCGATTGCCGGTCTACGTGACGAAGTTTTTCTGGTCGGCAAGGCCTATCCGCAGAACGCTTCGCGGGCGCGTCTACGTGCGGCCTGCGAAGCCAGTCTCAAGCGGCTCGGCACCGATAGGTTCGACCTGTATCTGCTCCACTGGCGTGGATCTGTTCCGCTAGGCGAGACGGTGGAAGCAATGGAACAGCTTCGCGACGCCGGGCTGATTGCGCGCTGGGGCGTAAGCAATCTCGACGCCGACGACATGGCGGAACTGGCGGCGTCCGGCGGGGGCGAATGCTCAACCAACCAAATCCTCTACAACCTGACGCGTCGGGGACCTGAGTACGACCTGCTGCCCTGGCTCCGTGCGAATGGTATGGTGACGATGGCTTACAGCCCGGTCGAGCAGGGACGGCTGGTCAGGCATCCGGCCCTGCTCGCAATTGCCCGCGACGTTGGCGCGACGCCGTCACAGATCGCGCTGGCGTGGACGCTCAAGGCCGGCGACGTCATTTCCATTCCGAAGGCTGGAACGCCTGCCCACGTCCAAGAGAATCGTGCGGCGCTTGATCTCGTGCTCGACGCGGCAACTCTCCAGCGCCTGAACACTGCCTTTCCGCCGCCTTCGAAACGGATCCCTCTCGAGATGCTGTGACGCCTGGCAACGGCGCGTCGCAGTACCGGCCAGCGCCGCCGCAGCGACGCCGCTAGCCTCTCGCGGCAGCCGAACCGGGCAGAGTTGCAGACCCAAATTGATCGCTTTTCCCCCCGCCTCGCCCGCCCGCTTTTCGTGTCGCTTTTCCTGCACTTTTTCCGACGTCCTGGCAGGCGAAAAATCCACGCGCAGCGGGCGGTTCTTTCGTCTCGCGCATGGCAAATTCATTCCTGCAGATTCCTGCGTGCTCAACCTGTTTTCGACACCGGGCGGGAAGCTTGCTCGCGTGCCGGTACAGGACGGTCGTCGGGGCCAACCGGGCACCGCCCGCGCTTGATCATCCGTTCGAGTTGCAGACCCAAATTGATCGCTTTTCCCCCCGCCTCGCCTGCCCGCTTTTCGTGCCGCTTTTACTGCACTGTTTGAGCCTATCGGGATGGCGTCAAAAGCAAGGCACGGCGGGCGGTTTCGGGGGATGACAGGGCGACGAACGTCTGCTGCGGATTGCTGCACCCTCGGGGGGTTTTCTGAATGTGCCCGCCGCGGGGTTGCGGAGCTGGGTGGACAGCTCCGCGGAGTGAGGTTCAGCGACCGATCAGCGGACGGATGCCGAGCTTGTCGGGTGTCTGTTCGAGCACCGCGTTGAGTTGCCGATTGCTCGTGGAGAAGCAGCCGCGATTATGGTTCAGCACCGTTTCACGACCACCGTCCGCGATCCACGTGATGACGTAGGTTGGCTGGTCGCTGACCTGCTGCCCGCACTGCGTCTGTGCCGTGGTGCCTGTCATGGGGCGGAAAGGCTTCAGTGCCGCGATCAGGGCGCCGTAGGTTGCCGGCGTCGTGCGGAAGGAGCGGACGCCCTGAGTCGCGACATGCTCCTTACCGTCGAACTGCCCCGTGCCGTCCTGGCCCACCGTGACCGTATAAACCGGGCATGTCCCGTAGCAGGCACCTACCGCGATGCTGAGCCGCTCAGGGTGGGAGGCAGGCGGAGCAGAATCGCCGCCTGTCGCGCAGCCGGACAGCAGGACGGCACTTGCGATCGTCAGCGCTGCAATTTGTTTCATCGTCACTTCCTGGTTTCTTGCCTGAACAGGGGAGACGTAGCCGGGCACGAATGCCCTTGATCCGTCCAGGCATGCGCAGCTTCGTTCCCGCCGGACAGGATGCCGGACCACTATTCCAGCGGGGGACCGAAGACCGACCACCCGGTGCGTGCTGCGAGCATCTCCAGCGCCCGCACTCCAAGGATCGAGTTGCCGTGCTGATCGAGATTGGGCGACCAGACGGCGATCGATGCTCGCTCCGGCGCGATCGCCAGGATGCCACCGCCCACGCCGCTCTTGGAGGGCAGGCCAACGCGCACGGCGAAGTCGCCCGATCCGTCATAATGGCCGCACGTCATCATGAGGGCGAGGACGGTGCGGGTCCGTCGAGCCTCCTCTGCCTGATCGTCGTCGCCCGCGCTGATCCGTGTCCGCGTCAGGAAACGGCCAGCGAGTGCCAGTCCTGCGCAGTCGAGCGAGATGGCGCATTGCTTGCCATAGGCGTCCATGATCCGGTCGATCGGCCCGTCGACATTGTCATGATGCTTCATGAAACTGAGCATCGCGCGGTTCAGGTGTCCGCCTTCCTTCAGGACGTCATCATCGAGGGGGACCGGGCGTCCGTCCAACTGCGCTCGGACGAAATCCTGCAGGACGTCCGGATCCGATCCGCCCGCCACCAGCATGTCGACGACAACCAGCGCACCGGCATTGATGAACGGGTTACGCGGCAGCCCATGCGTCCGTTCGAGGTCGATGACCGAGTTGAACGGATCACCGACGGCTCGCGCCCGACGCGTTCGAACACCCGGTCGCCCAGACGTTGCAGCGCCAGATTGAGCGCCAGCACTTTGGAGATGCTCTGGATGGGGAAGGCGACATCTGCCGCACCGGCGGTCAGGACGGCGTCCGGGGTCGCAACAGCGATGCCAAACGAACCGGGTGCTGCCTGTTCGTCCTTTGCGTCGGCCGATCGTTCGATCTCAGTCGCGTCGCGACTGATCTCGTCCGCAATTTCCGTGATGATTTTCTGAAGGTTCATGGCGGAGGGAACGTACCCATCCACGGTTGGGTCCAACCGCGCGCCGCCCAGCCCGGCCCTGCTCCATGTTGTGGTGCGCAGAACATCAAGCATAGGAAGCGACCGGACGCCACCGCTACGGCTCCAGTGGTGGGATGCATCCACCCTACCCCGGACGCCGCCTCCGCCCCAATCGCGAACTACCATCGGGGGGGGCCGCGGGAGAAATCTTACATCCAGAACCCCGGTTTTCGGCATATCTGAAAGCCGCAGAAAACCGCTATTTTCTGGGTAAGAGGGCTGTCGTCACCCGATCGAACCCCAAAACCGCAATCTTCTTATGCTACTGATAATAATAGATAATTAAAAACAAGAATATGAGATTGGATCGTCTAATCCGGTAAGGCCGAGATTGGTATCAAGGTAAGATGGAGACGGGCAGGAAACTGCGACCATTCCGCATGTAAGATTTTTCCCGCCCCCTCCCTGACTACTAATTCCAGATCGGCTTCGACGGACGAATTCGCCGAAAATCGTGGATTATCAATGACCATCGTTGTTCGGGTGAATGGCGGTGGCGGCTTGGCGGCTGGGGCTGGTAATGGCCAGCCGCCGGCCGCGTCAGCTCGCGATCGTCAGGGCTGGATCCGGAACACCCAGCAGCTCTTCCCGCCGTTGAAGAGGCGGCTGTTGACCGTCTTGCTGGCCACGAACGCCGGCATCCGGGATGCGCGCAGCGCGCGTCGCAGCGCCATGTCGAATGGGATATCGATGCCCGCTTCGTCGAATGCTGCCTGGACCTCCTTTGCACTGAAGGCGAGCAAGCTGGGCTGACGACTATGGTTGAGATCGATGCCGGCCGCCCTGACCTGTTCGAGTGCGGCCCAGAAACTGGTCAGGATATCCGTAATTTCCGGGGCATCACGGCCCAGCGTGTCGAGTGCCGGCGTGGGGATGCCGAGATCCTGGCACATGCCGTCGATCATGCCGTGGACAATACGACGTTCCCCACGATCATAGGTCTGCTGCAGATGCCGGGTAAGCTTCAGCACCTGGTTCTGCAACGCGATACGGCCGGACACGGGTTGCGCCGTCGCGCCGGCTGGAGGCTTGCCATGAAAGTGGTCGAACACCGCGCGAAACGCATGCGCTTGGTAGCGTACGACGACTTCCCGGCGGACCGGATCGCGGACCCGATCTGGGTTGAGCGTCACCAGCCAGCCGTGAAACTGCTCAACACGAAGCACCACGGCCTGTTGCCTTCCGCCTGCAGAAGGTATTTCCATTAAGGAAATACCTCTCGACAGAGCGGAATGGCGTTTAATCCGCTTGAACTGTGCCTCCCACTGCAGCGCCAACGCTGCAACAATCGGCTTCATGACCACGAATATCTCAGCCCCCTCGCGAGCGGTCATGATGTGATTGTCTTCAAACGGAATGAGCGAGAATCGGCTGGGGTCGCTTCCCAACGATGCATTATCCACGAGCATCACAGCGCACTCGGGCCGCTGAAGGGGGCGGATCTAAGGATCGCTTCAACGCCGTACGAGAACCCTCGGAAAAGCGAGGCAATGTCTTCCGACTGGACTTCGATCCGGTCTTCGAGCGGGAAACCTTCGAACAGGTTGCCAATCGTCAGCAACCCAATGCGGATCTGATGCAACCGAAATTGGCTCTCTTCCGAAAGGGCATAATGCGTGTCCCGGGTAGGGTCGAAAGTGGTAGTGATATCGACAGCTTGGTCCATGGGGAGATTCCCTTGGTTCGGGTTAGGGCCGGGCGGGAAGTTGGAGCTTCCCCCCGGCCTGATATTTCTGTTATCAAGGTTTTCATGAAGCGACAAGAAACTTTGATAACACGGAAAAAGCGGGGTCCTGCGCCTACCGGCGTCGGAACATTGATCGGTGTTCGCCTGCACAATCCAGAACTAGAAGTGTTAGATAACTGGATCGCGGATCAAGAGGACAAGCCGTCGAGACCCGAGGCGCTGCGTCGGCTTGCCCGGAAGGCGTTGAAATCTGACTGATTATTCGTGTAACCTCTTTATGTATGTATCGTCACTGCCTCCCTACTCGTGTCGCCTGTCAAGAACTAACCGGGAACATACTTTGTAGGAAACCCGGATTTTTGATTACTTCTGTTTTACCCTTCTGCTGAGCGAGCCACTTCCCGCCGTGGATCGGCATGATCCAGCGTCGGACCGATGTGACTTCGGCCGCGTTCTTCAGCAAATTGAGGAGGATCCGACCATGGCGAAGACCGGCAGCAGTGACCTGAATGGTGTAGACGACGCGGAGGCGCCCGGTATGGCGGAACGCGCGCCGACACGATCGCCCAAAGGCGTAACGACCAATCTGGACGAAACCGAAATCAACGCGGCTGGCGATCGCGTGCCGCGTGAGCCAGACGACGCCTGAGCCAATGTGCAACCGCGCGCGCATGGCGGGTGAACCCCATACCATCCGGGAACGGTTCGGGACCGACTGGATGGCGGATCGCCCGATGGATAACCGCTTCCATCCTGAAGAGCTTGTGCCGCGCGGACGGGCGTGGATCCTTCGCCGTGACGCGCATGGTCTCGGACTCGACGTCATGGCGTGGGACGTGCTCGGCG
>Ga0265797_10000485_pt1 | contig 72157 bp, 70 predicted proteins | sample P2T30metagenome_FD_192433 | JGI IMG/M metagenome (GOLD analysis project Ga0265797, IMG submission 192433) | Plant litter microbial communities from East Loma Ridge, Irvine, California - P2 T30 | ecosystem: Environmental > Terrestrial > Plant litter > Unclassified | place: USA: California...
AGATGTAGGCATGCTCACCTTCATACAGGCGCGGTACGATCAGGTGGCTGCCCTGAATCAGGCGGATGCCATAGGGCGAGGCCAGCTTCAGGTCTTCACGAATGAACCGGGCCACCCATGGGCCCGCGGCATTCACCAGCGCCTTGGCGCGGATGGTGTAGCGTTCGCCCGCCGGGCCCTCGAGCTGCACCGCCCATACGCCATCTTCCCTCTGAGCGTTGAGGCAACGGGTGCGGGTACGGACCTGAGCGCCATGTTCGCGCGCGGCGATGGCGTTGAGCGCGACGAGCCGGGCGTCATCCACCCAGCAGTCCGAATATTCGAACCCACGCTTAAGGTCGGCCTTGAGCGGGTTGCGGGGGCCGAAGCGCAGGCTGCGCGACCCAGGCAGTTTTTCACGCTTGCCCAGGTGGTCATACAGGAACAATCCGGCGCGAATCATCCACGCCGGGCGCAGGTGGGGCTGGTGAGGCAACACGAAGCGCATGGGCTTGACGATATGGGGGGCCTTGGCCAGCAATACTTCCCGCTCGGCCAACGCCTCGCGCACCAGGCGGAACTCATGGTGTTCCAGGTACCGCAAGCCGCCGTGAATCAGTTTGCTGCTGGCCGATGAGGTATGGCTGGCCAGGTCGTCCTTTTCGCAAAGGAACACCGACAGGCCCCGCCCGGCCGCATCCGCCGCGATGCCCACGCCATTGATCCCGCCGCCGATTACCGCAACGTCATATAAGGCTTCGGTGGTGTTCGAGGTATCAGGCATGGGGCCTCCAGGCGAATTCGAAATTTATCCGAACATTTAATGTTCATTTTCGAAAATGGTAGCCCAACAAACGCGCATCCGCCAGCCTGATGATGATTGAAAATCTTCATCAGGCGAACGGAAAAGAACAATTATGAAAATTGGAGGAACCTTTGAAGCGCGGGATGCTTCACACCACGTCCAGGCGAACCTTGTGTTGGTTGAGCTGTTGCACCAACGCGGGGGTGGGGGCGCTGTCAGTGACCAGGCAATCGATCAGGGCGATGGAGCCAAGCCGTACCATGGCATTGCGGCCGAATTTGCTCGAATCCGCGGCAAGAATGACCTGCCTGGCATTGGCAATGATGGCCTGGGATACCCGCACTTCCTGGTAATCGAAGTCCAGAAGGCTGCCATCCTCCTCGTCGATGCCACTGATGCCGACCAGGGCGTAGTCCACCTTGAACTGGTTGATGAAATCCACACAAGCCTGGCCGACCACGCCACCGTCACGCCGCACCGTGCCACCGGCGAGCAGCACCTCGAAGTCCTCCTTGCCGCTGAGGATCGAGGCTACGTGGATGTTATTGGTGATGATCTTCAACTGGCTGTGGTTGAGCAACGCTCGGGCGATGGACTCGGTAGTGGTACCGATATTGATGAATAGCGACGCGTGATCGGGAATCTGCGCGGCCACGGCCTCGGCGATCCGCTGCTTTTCGTCGCGCATCTGATCGGCGCGCATGGCGTACGCCGTGTTTTCGATGCTGGAGTCATAAGCCGCGCCCCCATGATAACGGCGCAGCAATCCGCCTTCGGCGAGCTGATTGATGTCCCGGCGGATCGTTTGCGGCGTGACCACGAACAGCTGAGCCATCTCTTCGATGCTCACGTAGCCGCGCTCTCGCACCAGTTCGATGATCTGCTGCTGACGGGGGGGCAGGTTCATGGGAAGTCCTTGTCGCGGTAACAAAATTTTCCCATGATGCCGCAGCCCCCCCTGCTTTCGCTAGCCCGAGGCAGGCGGGGCAGTCACTCCGCCCAGCCGCGGGTACGTTCCACCGCGCGCTGCCAGCCGGCATAACAGGCTTGCCGCTGAGCTTCGTCCACCTGTGGAGTGAATGTGCGCTCGATCACCGCCTTGTTGCGCAATTCATCCAGGCTGCCCCAGAAACCGGTTGCCAGGCCCGCGAGATAAGCCGCGCCCAGCGCCGTGGTTTCACGCATTTGTGGGCGCTCGACCGGCGTACCCAGGATGTCGGCCTGGAATTGCATCAGGAAATTGTTGGCCACCGCGCCGCCGTCCACGCGCAGGGCGCTCAAGCGGGCACCGGCGTCCTGCTGCATCGCATCCAGCACATCCCGGGTTTGATAGGCGATCGATTCGAGCGCTGCTCGAATGATATGGTCCACCTTCACGCCCCGGGTCAGCCCGAACAGCGCGCCGCGGGCATACGGGTCCCAATAGGGCGCGCCCAGGCCGGTAAAGGCAGGCACCAGGTACACGCCGTTGCTGTCCTTGACCTTGGTAGCGAAATACTCGGTATCGAGCGCGTCGTTCACTACCTTGAGTTCGTCGCGCAGCCATTGCACGGTCGAGCCGCCGTTGAACACCGCGCCTTCGAGCGCATAGGCCACCTTGCCACGGGGGCCGCAGGCGAGGGTAGTGAGCAGGCCGTGGCGGGACGAGACCGCCTTGGCGCCCGTGTTCATCAGCAGGAAACAGCCGGTGCCATAGGTGTTCTTGGCTTCGCCGGCATTCACGCACATCTGCCCGAACAGGGCGGCTTGCTGGTCCCCCGCGATACCGGCGATGTCGATGCCGCTTTTGGTCTGGCCATACACTTCGGAGGAGGAACGCACTTCGGGCAACATCTGCTCGGGGATGTCCAGCACCTCCAGCATGCGCTTGTCCCACTGCAGGGTGTGGATATTGAACATCAGGGTGCGGGACGCGTTGGTGTAGTCGGTGACGTGCACCTTGCCACCGGTGAATTTCCAGATCAGCCAGCTATCCACGGTGCCGAACAGCAATTCACCGCGGCGCGCGCGCTCGCGGCTGCCTTCGACGTGATCGAGAATCCATTTGACCTTGGTGCCGGAAAAATAGGGGTCGATTACAAGGCCCGTGGTTTCACGGATGTAATCCTCGAAACCGTCGCGCTTGAGCTGCTCGCAGATTTCGGTGCTGCGCCGGCACTGCCATACGACCGCGTTATGGATTGGCCGGCCGGACAGTTTGTCCCACACCACCACGGTTTCCCGCTGATTGGTGATACCCAGCGCCGCGACCTGGGCATGGCTGAGCCCCGCCTGGGCGAGCGCTTCGACCATGGTCGCGCTCTGGGTGGCGAAGATTTCCATCGGGTCATGTTCTACCCAACCCGGCTGCGGGTAGTGCTGCGCGAACTCGCGCTGGGCGGAGCAAACCACATTGGCGTCGCGGTCGAAGATGATGGCGCGCGAGCTGGTGGTGCCTTGGTCAAGGGCGATGATGTAATTCTTCTCGTTCATGGCGGTGCCTTGATTGTTGTGGGTTGGGGCGATTGTCACGCGGTTCAGGACGCGCGCGCATCGGCCTCTTTTGCTGGATCTTTGGCGTTGTTCGAAAGCTCAGCTGGGTGGCCCGTGTTGGGGGCGGGCAAGTGACGTGCCAGGAGCAGGCGATAACTCACCGCGCCGAAGCACGCGCCCAGAATCGGGGCGGCGATCGGGATCAGGAAATAGGGTAGCTCGCGGCCACCGGTAAAGGCGATGTCGCCCCAGCCCGCCAGGAACGTCATCAGCTTGGGGCCAAAGTCCCTGGCCGGGTTCATGGCGAAGCCCGTCAACGGGCCCATGGCGCTGCCGATGACAGCGATCAGCAAGCCGATCAGCAACGGTGCCATCGGGCCACGCGGCAGGCCATTGTTATCGTCGGTCAGCGCCATGATCACTGCCATCAGAATAGCGGTGATGACCGCTTCCACCATGAATGCCTGCCCGTCGCTCAGGGCGGCGTTGGGGTAGGTGGAAAATACGCTGGCCAGTTCCAGGCTTGCCTCGGTACCCCGCACGATCTGGTGGGCGTGTTCATATTCGAAAAACAGCGCGCTGTAAAGCGTATACACCAACGCCGCGCCGCAAAACGCGCCAGCGACCTGGGCAACGATGTAGAACGGCAATTTGCGGCGCTCGAAATCGCCGAACAGGCACAGTGCGATGCTTACCGCGGGGTTGAGGTGGGCGCCCGAGACGCCTGCGGTGAGGTAGATCGCCATGCTTACACCGACACCCCAGATGACGCTGATTTCCCAGAGCCCGAAGCTGGCGCCTGCGACCTTGAGCGCCGCGACGCAGCCGGTACCGAAGAAGATCAACAACGCGGTGCCTAGAAACTCGGCCGTGCACTGGCCAGAAAGCAGGGGCTTGATTACATCCTTGGACATCCAGTACCTCATTTTTTTTGTTGTTCAGCGTACCGTCTCGCGGCTTGGCCATAGGCCAGCCGGTGGACCTTCTCGGACGGAATAGACGAGCGTCTGGCAAAAAGGTTCTGCCTTGCATTCGTAAACGAAAAAATATAACCAGCAAATGCGTCTGTAAAGATCGGAATCGAACCTTTTTGAGTCAAAACCTTGCTCGCCAGGCAGGTGTTCGTGCTCCGCGCCCCACGGGGAGGGGCAATGCGCGAACCCAAGTATTTGCATATATGCTTGCGTTTCGAATCGTTGCTTCGGTTGCCGTCGAAAATATGACTCCCGCTATCGATCTATTGAAGAAACACCGCCTTTCATACCGTGTCCATGCTTATGAGCATGATCCCAAAGCGCCTTCTTATGGGCTTGAAGCCGCGGAAAAGCTGGCGTTGGAGCCTGCTCGCGTTTTCAAGACGTTGCTGGCGGCCAGCGAGCGGCAAGAGCTGCTGGTCGCGGTGGTACCCGTGGCGGGTACGCTGGACCTAAAGGCACTGGCACAGGCTGCCGGGGTCAAAAAATGTGACATGGCGGATCCCGCCGCCGCGCAACGTGCCACGGGCTACCTGCTCGGCGGCATCAGCCCACTAGGGCAGAAAAAGCGCCTGCGTACCTTCATAGACAAGAGCGCCGAGGGCTTTGAAACAATATTCATCAGCGCGGGGCGACGCGGGCTGGAAGTGGAGCTACAAGCCAATGTACTGGCTGAGCTGACGACGGCTATGTTCGTCAGCATTGCAAAAGGCTGAAACACGTGGTGACGTTGGTGTGCGGCAAGGAGGTTTATGCATCTGGATTTCCATCAGGTCGATGTGTTTTCGAGCGGCCCGTTCACGGGTAATCCCACTATCGTGTATCGCCTCGACCGTTGGCTCCCGGACGAACTCCTGCAGCGCATCGCCACTGAGCACAACCTTTCCCAGACTGCTTTCGTGGTACGCGAGGGCCCGAGCTGGCGGATCCGCTGGTTCACACCGCGAGTCGAGGTCCCGTTGTGTGGCCATGCCACCCTCGCGGCCGCTCATGTGCTGCAGTTGATCTACGCCGAAGCTTCGGACACCTTGGAGTTCGCCAGCCGTAGCGGGCCGATCGCTGTTACCCGGGACAGTGATCGCCTGTGGCTGGACCTGCCTGCGCAATACCCCGACGAAGAGGGGGTGAGCCTGGACGTGCAACGGGCACTGGGGCTGGACATCGTCGACGTGTTGGGGGCCAACGAATTGTTCGTGGTGCTCGAATCCGAGGCCGCGGTGCGTGCCTGCCGGCCTGACCTTGCGGCATTGGCGCGGCTTATGTGGATTGGCGTGGTGATTACCGCCCGCGGGGAACAGCACGACTTCGTTTCCCGGTTCTTCGCGCCTCGGCTGGGCATCGGCGAAGACGCGGTTACCGGCACTACCCATTGCAGCTTGATCCCCTACTGGGCCCGGCGGCTTCGCAAGAACACCATGAGCGCGTACCAGTGTTCACGCCGTGGCGGCCAACTGTCGTGCAGGCTGGAGGGTGAGCGGGTTCATATTGGCGGCCAGGTGACGCTGATGGCTTCGGGGCGGCTACTGGCAGGGCTCAATGGAGAGCCCGGCCAGGCCTGACACAAGGCGCGGTGGCTTACGGATGTACCGGTACGCTACCCGGCGCTTCGAACAGCACCAGGTGTTCGGCGGCGACGGCAATACCGACGGCTTGCCCGATCGGATAGTCGGCGTGGCTGGGGAAGAGGGCTTCCACCTGGCTGCCGGTGGGCAGGCGCAGCCTGTACAGCGTGGACGCGCCCAGAAAACTCTTCGCCGTAATGTGCCCCCGCAGCGCGCTTTCCGGCGCGAGCACGATGTCATCGGGGCGTAGCAGTACATCGACCGCGCAGTTCATGGGCCAGCTATAGGCCCGATTGCCGCGCAATTCGCCTAGCTCGGTGTGCACCGTGGCCGGGCTGGTGAGTTCGCCACGAATGAAATATCCCTGGCCGATGAAGCTGGCAACGAAGGGTGTCTGCGGCTGGTGGTAAAGGTTGTAGGGCGTGTCCCATTGCTCCAGGTTGCCCTGGCGGAACACGCCTACCTTGTCGCTCACCGCAAAGGCTTCTTCCTGGTCGTGGGTCACCAGAATCGCGCTGGTGCCACGGCCCTTGAGAATATCGCGCACCTCACGGCTGAGGCGGCGGCGCAATTCCACGTCGAGGTTGGAAAAAGGCTCGTCAAGCAGTAGCAACTGGGGCTCGGGCGCCAGCGCCCTGGCCAACGCGACACGCTGTTGCTGCCCTCCGGACAATTCATGAGGGAAGCGCTCACCAAGCCCTTGCAACTTCACCAGCTCGAGCATTTCGTCGACCACCCGCGGGGCGTCGGCGCGTTTGTCGAGGCCGAAGGCAATATTTCGCGCCACGGTGAGGTGGGGGAACAACGCGTAATCCTGAAACACCATGCCGATGCGGCGCTTTTCGGGCGCCAGGGTGTAACCGCGTCGGGATATGACTTCGCCACCGAGCTGGATCTCGCCTTCGTGCACGGGCTCGAAGCCGGCGATCGCTCGCAGCGTGGTGGTTTTGCCGCAGCCGGAGGCCCCTAGCAGGCAGCCGATTTCGCCAGGGGCGAGGTGGAGGTCGAGGTCATGCACAACGCGCTGGCCTGCATAACCGCAGGACAGGGCGTTAAGACTTAGTAATGCGCAGGCGTTCATTCGGCTCGGTAGGCAGGTTTGACGAGGTATTCGAGCAGCGCCTTCTGGGCGTGCAGGCGGTTTTCTGCCTGGTCCCATGCCACCGAGCGAGGGTCGTCGAGCAGATCATGGCTGATCTCTTCACCGCGGTGGGCAGGCAGGCAGTGCATGAATACCACGTCTGGTGCCGCCAGATCGAGTAATTCCCGTGTTACCTGATACGGCGCGAAAGACTCGAGACGCTGCTGCGCCTCGCCTTCCTGGCCCATGGACGTCCACACATCGGTACTGACCAGATGAGCGCCGCGCACCGCGTCGCGAGGATCGCGGAGCAAGGTCACGCGGTCACCGGCCTGGGCAAGGAAGCGGGCATCGGGTTCGTAACCCTCGGGGCATGCCACGTTCAGGTGAAAATCGAACTGTACGGCTGCCTCGACGTAGCTGTTGCACATGTTGTTGCCGTCGCCGATCCAAGCCACCGTCTTGCCCTTGATAAGGCCGCGGTGCTCGAGGAACGTTTGCATGTCCGCCAGCAGCTGGCAAGGGTGCGAGTCGTCCGACAAGCCATTGATGACAGGCACGCGGGAGTGCGCGGCGAAGCGGGTGACCGTGGAATGAGCGAATGTGCGGATCATCACGGCGTCCAGCATGCTGGACATCACGATGGCCGAATCCTCCACCGGCTCGCCGCGCCCCAGTTGGGTATCTCGTGACGACAGGAAAATGGCCTGGCCACCCAGCTGGATCATTCCCGCCTCGAACGACACCCGGGTGCGCGTTGAGGATTTTTCGAAAATCATCCCCAGTACGCGGTTTTTCAACGGTTCGTGCAGTACGCCACGCTCGCGCAGGCGCTTGAGCTCGATTCCTCGGCGAATCACCCGCAAGAGTTCGTCTGGGGTGAAATCCATGAGGGAGAGAAAGTGCCTGGCGCTCATTTATGACTACCTTTTGCAACATGCCGGAAGCAGGGCCGCGCTGACTCTGAGGAGGCGAGCACCTGACGGCGAAGGCCGCACGGGGGCGGCGAATCGTTAAGGAGGACGCGATGTTATAAAAAAATGTCGCCTATTACCAATGGCTGTCACAAATTTTCAACAGGTAGCTTTGTCTGGTTGTGTCGACGCGCCATTCGTCGCCCTCCCGGTGAACGCAGGCTGCGGGCCGTAGTCCGTTTCTTGAAGGGTGTCACATCAATAGGCTGCTTTGACGTGACAGCATTCCACAACGCTCTGCCGTGGGTGATAATGTCTCCCACGCGACACAGGGAGTCCCGAATGGAAGCGAAGGAAAAACAGCTGATGGAATTGCTAGGGCTCACCGCCCGTACGCTTACCCATCTGACCGCATCGATTACCACCATGTCATTCGAGTTGCTGCGAAGCGAGGACAAGGTTGCGCGCGAGGCGGGGCGGCACATGATCGATCGCATGGCGACCATCAGCTCGGAGCTGGATGCCCATTGGCAGATCATCGGCGAAATGACCGGGGTGCATGTTCCCCAGGACGAAGTCGAAACCATTACCGAGATCGAAATGCTCAGCCCGCCGTCTGGCAATGCCATGCAGTAAAGCACGGCTGTAGAGCACGCCGGGCCCGGTGAAGACCGAGCGTAGCACTCGGCTTTCCGTTACAATGGCCGCACGTATCGACGCGCAGGCGTCGAGTAGCCAAGCCTGAGGTGCCCATGGATATCATTGAAACCATCAAAGACCAGATCGCCAACAACACCATTCTGCTGTACATGAAAGGCTCGCCGAATGCCCCGCAGTGCGGTTTCTCCGCGCGGGCGGTACAGGCGGTGATGGGTTGCGGCGAGAAATTCGCTTACGTGGATATTCTTCAGAATCCCGAAATCCGCGCCAACCTGCCCAAGTACGCCAACTGGCCTACGTTCCCTCAATTGTGGGTCGCGGGCGAGCTGGTCGGCGGTAGCGATATCGTTGCCGAGATGGCCGCCAATGGCGAGTTGCAAACCCTGATCAAGGGCGCGGTTGCCAAGACAGCGGAGCCTCAGGCCGGCGCATGACCGCCCCTGTTGCCCCAACAAAAAAGCCCCGCATGAGCGGGGCTTTTTATTGCGGCCGGGGAAATCAGGCGTCTTCTTCGCCCATCCCGGACTGCAGGTAGTTCTCGATGCCGATCTTGTCGATCAGGCCCAGCTGGGTTTCCAGCCAATCGATATGCTCTTCCTCGGATGCGAGGATATCTTCGAGCAGGTCCCGGCTGCCGTAGTCGCCCACGGTTTCGCAGTGTGCGATAGCGGCCCGGAGGTCCATTACGCCTTTCTGTTCCAGCTTCAGGTCGCACTCGAGCATTTCACGGGTATGTTCACCGATCAGCAGCTTGCCCAGCTCCTGTACGTTCGGGATACCTTCGAGGAACAGAATGCGCTTGATGAGCTTGTCGGCGTGCTTCATCTCATCGATGGACTCGTCGTACTCGTGCTTGCCAAGCTTGTTCAGGCCCCAGTCTTCGTACATGCGCGCATGGAGGAAATACTGGTTGATGGCGATCAGCTCGTTGCCGAGAACGCGGTTCAGATGCTGTATGACGCTGACGTCACCTTTCATGATTTTTGCCTGTGCGGGTGCAGATGCCCGAAAGTTTGCGCGCCGGAAAAGGCGGTGTCAAACAGGCATTTGCGGCACAAACCATCGCGAATGTGAACGGCAATGGTAGGAATTTGCGTTAGGCCGCCGATGAAAAAGCGAATGACTCGCAGGCGGTTTAATCAGGCAGCGGTAAATTCCACGGGGAAGGATGAAACGGCTTGGGCGGTACGCACTTCAGCGAGGGTGTCGCGTACCACTTCCTTGGCGAGGCAGGCGCATTTTCCGCATTGGCTGGCTACCCCCGTGGCCTGGCGGACTTCCCGGTAACTGCAGCAACCTTCGTAGATGGCTTCTCGGATCTGACCGTCGGTAACACCTGTGCAGAGGCAAACATACATATCGCTGGCACCGTCGCTGTAAGGCTCGAATGCCCGGATCTTAATGTTAATGAGAATGCGTGTCAAAACGCTGAGGCATGTTTGGCGCGCCGGGCGATGAAAGGTACCCGGCGCGTTGCGGAAGAAGCGGGGGTCAGGCGTCGAAATCTCGCCAGCCACCCATATCCTTCCAGCGGTTCACGATGCCACAGAACAGCTCTGCAGTTTTTTCGGTGTCGTAACGCGCGGAGTGAGCCTCTCGTCCGTCAAAATCGATATCCGCGCTCTGACACGCCTTGGCCAGCACTGTCTGCCCGTAGGCAAGGCCGGCCAGCGTCGCGGTATCGAAGCTCGAGAAGGGGTGGAACGGGTTGCGCTTGAGGTCGTTGCGGGCCACCGCCGCATTGAGGAACCCCAGATCGAAGCTGCTGTTGTGGCCTACCAGGATCGCTCGCTTGCAGCCATTGGCCTTGAGCGCCTTGCGCACCCCGCGGAAGATATCCGTCAGCGCGCTTTCCTCGCTCACTGCCATGCGTAGGGGGTGGTCCAGCTTGATGCCGGTGAACTCCAGCGCGGCCTGTTCGATGTTCGCGCCGGCGAACGGCTCGATACGAAAGAACCAGGTATGGTCCGGGAACACGAAGCCCTTTTCGTCCATGCCGATCGTGGTTGCGGCAATTTCCAGCAACGCATCGGTAGCACTGTTGAAGCCACCGGTCTCCACGTCCACTACCACGGGCAGGTAACCGCGAAAACGGGCCGCCATCGGGTGGCGGCTGGTGGAGGAGGACGGGCCGTCGAGGTCGTCGTCGAATTGGTCTTCGCTCACGCTTGTGTCTCCACTACTCGCCACTGCAGGGTTTCACCCGCGCGCAGAGGCACGACTTCATGTTCACCGAAGGCCAGGGCCGATGGCGCTACCCAGCTTTCGCGAGCCAGGGTGATGCGCGAAGTGTTCACCGGCAGGCCATAGAACCTTGGCCCGTGCACGCTGGCGAAACCTTCGAGCCGATCCAGTTTGCCCGCCTGGTCGAATGCCTCGGCATAAAGTTCGATAGCGGCATAAGCGGTGTAGCAACCCGCGCACCCGCACGCGGCTTCCTTGGCATGGCGCGCGTGGGGTGCGGAATCGGTGCCCAGGAAGAACTTCGCGTCACCGCTGGTGGCTGCTTCGATGAGCGCGGTTTGATGCGTGTTGCGCTTGAGGATAGGCAGGCAATAGAAGTGCGGGCGTATGCCGCCAACCAGCATGTGATTGCGGTTGTAGAGCAGGTGGTGAGCCGTGATGGTCGCGCCCACGTTGCCATTGGCCGCCTTCACGAAAGCGACTGCATCGGCGGTGGTGATATGTTCGAACACCACCTTGAGCGTGGGGAACCGCGCCACGATACGGCTCATGTGCTCGTTGATGAAGGCCTTTTCCCGGTCGAACACGTCGATGTCGGCGTGGGTCACTTCACCGTGAACCAGCAGCGGCATGCCTTCCTCGGCCATGGCCTCGAGAACGGGAAACAGGTTGTCGATGGACGTGACCCCGGAATCGGAGTTGGTGGTCGCCCCCGCGGGGTACAGCTTGGCGGCATGCACATATCCGCTGGCCTTGGCCGAACGGATGTCATCAGGCTGGGTGCGATCGGTAAGGTACAGGACCATCAGTGGTTCGAACACGCTACCCGCCGGGCGCGCGGCGAGGATGCGCTGGCGATACTCACCGGCCTGTTCGGCATTGCGTACCGGCGGCACGAGGTTGGGCATGATGATCGCGCGACCGAAGTTGCGCGCGACGTCGGCGACGGTCTGGGCCAGAGCGGCGCCATCGCGTAAATGGATGTGCCAGTCGTCTGGACGTAGCAGGGTAAGGCGGTCGGACATGAAAGGTACCAGGCGGGTCGAACTCATGGGGGCGCCGGCAGCGAAGCAGGTAGGCAGAATCGCGGCCCGGCCGAGCGCGGGCCGGGGCCATCGCCGAAGCGCCACTGCGGGCTGCCTGTATGACGGGCTTGGGCGAATCCTACCGGAAAAGCCTGGTGGCGGCATCCGCTATCAAGTTTGGCGCGGCGCGACCGATACGCATGGGGTACGTTGTCATCTTCGCCGGAGTTCGCCGTGGGCCATCGCTTCCTTGCCAGTTTATCCCTGATCGCCTGCAGCCTGGCTGCGGTGCCGGCGATGGCCTTCACGTTTCAGACGCGGCTGGAAAACGTCGAATGGAAAGTGGAGGGGGACGCCTTCGAGTGCCGCCTGAGCCAGCCCATCGCTGATTTCGGCGAGGGCCAGTTCATCCGTCGCGCCGGCGAAAAGGTGGTATTTCGCCTTAACTCCAGCGCCGCCGCCCTCGGCACCGGTAGCGCCACGCTGATGGCGGCGGCCGCGCCGTGGCAGCCGGGCAGGGCGGATATCAACCTGGGTGCCGCGCGCCTGAGCGGTGGCCCCGTGTTGCTTACCTCGACCCAAGGGCAGGCGAGTGGCTTGATCAGTGGGTTGATGGAAGGGCGTAGCACCGTGGTGCGGACCGTTTCCAGCGAAACCGGACAATTGATGGAGGTGCGCCTGCTCCCCGTCAAGTTCACCAAAGCCTGGAACGACTACCAGGCTTGCACGGCAAAGTTGCTGCCGATGAATTTCGATCAGGTACGCATGAGCCAGGTGCCGTTCCCAGGCACCGGGGTGGAGCTCAACGCGGCGGCCAAGGCCCGGCTGGACACTATCCTTGCTTTCATGAAGGCTGACCCGTCGGTAAACCATATCGAATTGGACGGCCATTCGGACAACAGCGGCAACCGGCTTACCAACCGGGAGCTTTCCCGTCGCCGTGCCTTGGCCGTCGCTGACTATTTGAAAGCCCATGGCGTACCGGAAGAACGGATCGACGTGCGCTTCCATGGCGAACAATATCCACTGGTGCCCAACAACTCCGCCGCGAACCGCGCGCGCAATCGGCGGGTGAACATCCAGCTCGACAAGAAACCTCTGGCAGAGGTCGCGCCCGCGCCAGTTGCTGCGCCGACGGAGCCCGCGCCCGCCCCTGCCGCGGCGCCTGCGACACCAGCTTCGGCCCCGGCCCCGGCAAGCGCCCCCACGGCCGCGCCCAGCCCCGCCCCAGCTGCCGCCAAACCCGCCGCGAAGGGCTAGGCAACCCTTCGCGCGGTGGTTTTTTTTGTCGCTTCGCCAACAGTGACTGTCGCGCTACTGTAAATCCGGGGCAGTCAGCGGTAGAATCGGCGGCTTTCAGCAAAACCCCGTGGAGTGATGGCATGGCGGACGTAAAAAAGGTCGTTCTGGCATATTCCGGCGGCCTGGACACCTCGGTGATCATCAAGTGGCTGCAGGATACCTACAACTGCGAAGTGGTGACCTTCACCGCTGACCTGGGCCAGGGCGAGGAAGTCGAACCCGCGCGTGCCAAGGCCCAGGCAATGGGCGTGAAAGAGGTGTACATCGATGACTTGCGCGAAGAGTTCGTGCGTGATTTCGTCTTCCCCATGTTCCGCGCCAATACCGTGTACGAAGGCGAATACCTGCTGGGTACCTCTATCGCCCGGCCGCTGATCGCCAAGCGCCTGATTGAAATCGCCAACGAAACCGGCGCCGACGCCATCAGCCATGGCGCCACCGGCAAGGGCAACGACCAGGTTCGCTTCGAGCTGGGTGCCTATGCGCTCAAGCCGGGCGTGAAGGTGATTGCCCCGTGGCGTGAGTGGGACCTGCTGTCCCGCGAGAAACTGATGGATTATGCCGAAAAGCACGCGATCCCGATCGAGCGCCACGGCAAGAAGAAGTCCCCGTACTCCATGGACGCCAACCTGCTGCACATCTCCTACGAAGGCGGTGTGCTGGAAGATACCTGGGCCGAGCATGAAGAGGACATGTGGCGCTGGACGGTTTCGCCCGAGGCGGCGCCGAATACGCCTACCTACATGGAGCTGACCTACCGCAATGGCGATATCGTCGCCATCGACGGCGTGGAAAAAAGCCCGGCGACCGTACTGGCCGACCTCAACCGCATCGGTGGCGAGAACGGCATTGGCCGCCTCGATATCGTCGAAAACCGTTATGTGGGCATGAAGTCCCGCGGCTGCTACGAAACCCCCGGCGGCACCATCATGCTCAAGGCGCACCGGGCAATCGAGTCGATCACCCTGGACCGCGAAGTCGCTCACCTCAAGGACGAGCTGATGCCGCGCTACGCCAGCCTGATTTACACCGGTTACTGGTGGAGCCCGGAGCGTCTGATGTTGCAGCAGATGATCGACGCCTCCCAGGCCCATGTGAATGGCGTGGTGCGTCTGAAGCTCTACAAGGGCAATGTGATCGTGGTCGGTCGCAAGTCGGACGATTCACTGTTCGACGCCAACATCGCTACCTTCGAAGAAGATGGCGGCGCGTATAACCAGGCGGACGCGGCAGGCTTCATCAAGCTCAATGCCCTGCGCATGCGGATTGCCGCCAATAAAGGGCGTCATCTCGGTTGAGATAACCCCTTACATAAAAACCGCGGGCTCGCCCGCGGTTTTTTTTCATCTCCGTTTCAACAGCATCAAGGCGCAAGGTTGCTCCTGAGGGCCAAGTTCGAGTGTGTTATCCGCCCACGCTCGAACCACAGGAGACAGTTGCCGCCATTCCAATTCGTTCGAGTATTGAACGATATGCACATGGCCCTGTTGCACCGCGAACGCCTTGTCCATGCTGGGTGGCGTGCCGGGGGATGGGGTCGCCTGAGCCTTCGCTATCGGGGGTTCATCGGTTACCCCGGCGGGTGCGGCACTTGGAGTAGCGTCTATCTGTTCGGCTTGAACGTCTGCCGCCGGGGCGCTCAGCGCGCGCCTGTTGAAGTTGAGGGTGACGAAGAAAAGCGCCGTCAGAAACGGGGGGAACCCCACGAGAAACCATACGAATATGCCCTGGTTGCGCACATCCAGCAGTGGAAGGCTGGCGAGGGCGGAGGCTTCGGTCGTGGCTGCCAGAACCGCGATGAGTGCTAGCGGATTATTAACGGATTGGGCCGGAAAATTCATGGGCAGTCCTCATCGTTGAAAGCGACCGATACGGTCTCAGGGCCAGAATAGGGCGGCCGCCACGGGCGTTTGCATTAGATAAGGCTGGAGCGAACTGGACCGGTGTTAACCGAAGTTATCTGTAAAACGGCGCCCTGTAACAGGTTGACAGCTTAATTCCGGGCGCTGGAATTGATGTCCGGGGAAGGGGGGTGTAACGTTCTCGGCTCATTGTCATGCGGGCCTTATTCAGGAGCCAATCGATCGGGCTTAGTTGTAGGATTTTTCGATCAGGCATGTAAGGAGAATCTCAGACTCCACTAACCTGCATTTCCGGTAACACCTGCCGCTGGAAACTGGGCTATGTTTCCCCGCTCCACAATAAACAGTAACAATCGGATTAGCTCATGAACAAAGTACTCATCGTGGATGACCATCCCGTGATACGCCTGGCAGTACGTATGTTGATGGAACGCCATGGTTACGATGTCGTCGGCGAAACCGACAACGGCGCGGATGCGCTGCAGCTGGCCCGGGAATCGCAGCCCGATATCGTCATCCTGGACATCGGCATTCCCAGGCTGGATGGGCTGGAAGTGATCAACCGGCTTACCGCGGGGTCGATCTCGCACATGCGTGTGCTGGTGCTGACTTCCCAGGCCCCCGGGCATTTCTCGATGCGCTGCATGCAGGCCGGGGCGGCCGGTTATGTCTGCAAACAGCAGGATCTCACCGAATTGCTCAGCGCAATCAAGGCCGTGCTGTCGGGCTACAGTTACTTCCCCAACCAGGCACTACATCCGGTTCGCACGCATATGGGGAACGTGAGCGAGAAGGAGTTGGTACAACGATTGTCCAGCCGGGAAATGATGGTATTGCAGCAACTGGCCCGCGGGCGTACCAACAAACAGATCGCCGATGCGATGTTGTTGAGCAACAAGACCGTGAGCACGTACAAGACACGGCTGCTGATGAAACTCAACGCCAGGTCCCTGGTAGACCTGGTCGAGGTTGCCCAGCGCAACGGGATCGTCAGCTAGCACGCCAGCAGGTTCAGGCCCCGGTTGCGGGGCCGACGGCCCTGGCCACCGTTTGAGGCGGGTGCGCGATGCCCTTGCGTCAGAAGTCGAAGTTGTAGTCGTCCAGCTGTTTCTGCAGCCGACGCTCTTCGAGCAGGTTGTCGATGGTGCGGCGCTTGCTCAGGTTGCTTTTGGTGACCTCTACCACAGGCTCGACCTCGTCAGTGTCGATCGCCACAAAATCTTCGTCCACCACTTCCAGCTCTTCTTTCTCTGTCGTCATTCGTCCACTCCAGCCCGACGGGCATGCACGGGGTGCTCTTCGCGCACCTTATATCGGCAAATTCGGAGTGGGTAAAAGAGATTTTTTCAATCAGCCGGATAGCCCAGCTACGCTTTCTCAATCGTCAGAGGTTTTGGCCTTGTACTCGCACAGATCCTCGATCCGGCAGCTGCCGCATCGGGGTTTGCGCGCCTGGCACACATAGCGCCCATGAAGGATCAACCAGTGATGGGCGTCGAGCAGGTAGGGCTTTGGCACATGCCGAAGCAGGGCCATCTCCACCTCCACCACATTCTTGCCCGGCGCGATGCGGGTGCGGTTGCTGACACGGAAGATGTGTGTGTCCACAGCCATGGTGAGCTGCCGGAACGCCGTGTTGAGTACCACGTTCGCTGTCTTGCGGCCCACGCCCGGCAGCGCCTCCAGTGCCTCACGGCTTTGCGGTACCACCCCGCCATGTTTTTCCACCAGCATCCGGCAGGTTTCGATGACGTTTTTGGCTTTGCTGTTATAGAGCCCGATGGTCTTGATGTACTCGGACAGCCCCTCCACACCCAAGGCCAGAATGGCTTCTGGTGTATTGGCGACAGGGAACAACCGGGCGGTGGCTTTGTTCACGCCCACATCCGTGGACTGGGCCGACAATATCACCGCGATCAGTAGTTCGAACGCGGTGGTATACGCCAGCTCCGTGCGCGGCTCGGGATTGTCTTCATGAAAGCGGCGGAAAATCTCCAGCCGCTTGGCAGCGTTCATCTGGTGGATCCTCGTGAAGCGGCTTACTTGATCCGTTGCCCGGGTTTGGCGCCGCTGTCGGGGCTGAGCAGGTAAATCTCCGAGCCGCCAGGGCCGGCAGCCAGCACCATGCCTTCGGACACCCCGAAGCGCATTTTGCGTGGCTTCAGGTTGGCGATCATCATGGTCAGGCGGCCCTCCAGGGCGGCTGGGTCCGGGTAGGCACTCTTGATGCCGGAAAACACATTGCGTTGCTCGTCACCCAGGTCCAGGGTAAGGCGCAGCAGCTTGTCCGCGCCTTCCACGGCCTCGGCCTTGAGGATGCGGGCCACGCGAAGGTCGACCGCCGCGAAGGCATCGAAGTCGATCTCGGCGGCCAGCGGGTCGGCGGCCAGTTCGCCATTGCCCGCAGGCACGGCCGGGGCAGTAGGCGCGAGGTTTTCGCGCGAAGCCTCGACCATGGCCTCCACGCGCGCCGGATCGATGCGGGTCATCAGTGGCTTGAAGGCATTGAGTTGATGGTCGGCGAGCAGGGCCTGGTGATCATCCCAACGAAGCGGCGCGACATTGAGGAAGGCTTCGGCGTCGGCGGCCAGGGTCGGCAGTACCGGCTTGAGATAGATCATCAGCAGGCGGAACAGGTTCACGCCCAGCGCGCAGATCGCTTGAACCTCGGCCTGCTTGCCTTCCTGTTTCGCCAGCGCCCAAGGCGCCTTGTCGGCGATCCAGGCATTGGCGCGGTCGGCCAGGGCCATGATTTCGCGCATGGCCCGGGCGAAATCGCGGTTTTCGTAGGCATCGGCGATGGCCGGGGCAGCAGCGGCGAACGCGGCGGTGAGTTCCGGTTCCACGTTACCGGCCACCAGGCGGCCAGCGTTACCCTTGTGGATGAACCCTGCGCAGCGGCTGGCGATGTTCACTACCTTGCCGATCAGGTCGGAATTGACCTTCTGCACGAAATCCTCAAGGTTCATATCCAGGTCGTCCACGCCACGGCCCAGCTTGGAAGCATAGTAGTAGCGCAGGTATTCGGGCGACAGGTGATCGAGGTAAGTACGGGCCTTGATGAAGGTGCCTCGCGACTTGGACATCTTCTGCCCATTGACGGTGAGGTAGCCGTGCACATTCACCGCGGTAGGCTTGCGGAAGCCCGCGCCCTCGAGCATCGCGGGCCAGAACAGCGCGTGGAAGTTAACGATGTCCTTGCCGATGAAGTGGTACAGCTCGGCGGTTGAATCCTTGCCCCAGAAGGCGTCGAAGTTCAGTTCCGGGCGGCGCGCGCAGAGGTTCTTGAAGCTGGCCATGTAGCCAATGGGCGCATCCAGCCATACATAGAAGTACTTGCCTGGCTCACCCGGGATCTCGAACCCGAAGTACGGCGCGTCACGGGAGATGTCCCATTCCTGGAGGCCGGAGTCCAGCCATTCGGCCAGCTTGTTGGCCACCGCTTCCTGCAAGGTGCCGCTGCGGGTCCACGCCTGCAGCATGGCCTGGAAATCCGGCAGCTTGAAGAAGAAGTGCTTCGAATCACGCAGCACCGGCGTAGCCCCGGAAATCGCCGATTTCGGGTCCTTCAGGTCGGTGGGTTCGTAGGTGGCGCCGCACTTCTCGCAGTTGTCGCCGTACTGGTCCGGCGTGCCGCATTTGGGGCAGGTGCCCTTGATGAACCTGTCGGCCAGGAACATGCTTTTTTCGGGGTCGAAATACTGGGTGACCGAGCGAGTGGCGATATGACCCGCATCGCGAAGGCGCAGGTAGATTTCGCTGGACAGCTCGCGGTTCTCTTCGGAGTGGGTGGAATAGAAGTTGTCGAATTCCACCAGGAAGTCAGCGAAGTCCGTGCTGTGCTCGGCCTTCACGGCATCGATCAACTGTTCGTTGGTGATCCCTTCCTTTTCGGCGCGCAGCATGATCGCCGAGCCGTGGGCGTCGTCGGCGCACACGTAGATGCACTGGTTGCCACGCAGCTTCTGATAGCGCACCCACACGTCGGTCTGGATGTACTCGACCATATGGCCCAGATGGATGGAACCGTTGGCATAGGGCAGGGCGCTGGTAACGAGAATCTGGCGTGGCTCGGACATAAGGCTCGGCTACTTGAATTGGAACGAAGACCGACCACTATAAAGCGCCGCGGTTTTTTTTTCATCAGCAGGGCCGAAGAGGTAGCATAGGCGGCTATCTGAAACCCTTGCCCCAGGGAGTTGCCATGAGCATCGTCACCCGCGCAGCGATTGAAAACGTGCTGCGCCAGTACACCGACCCTTACCTCGAGCAGGATCCGGTCAGCGCCGGCTGCGTCGAAGCCGTTCGCATCGATGCGGGCCAGGTGGAAGTCGACCTTTGCCTGGGCTATGCCGCTGGGCTGTTCCAGGCCGGTTGGGCGCAGACGCTGCAGATCGCCCTCGAGGGGCTGGCCGAGGTTAGCCAGGCCAAGGTTCGCGTACGCTGCGAGATCCAGCCCCACAAGGCCCAGGCTCAGGTGCCGGCGATGGCGAACGTGAAAAACATCATCGCGGTCGCTTCCGGCAAGGGGGGCGTGGGCAAATCCACGACCGCGGCCAACCTGGCGCTGGCGCTTGCTCGGGAAGGGGCAAGAGTGGGCATCCTCGACGCGGATATCTACGGGCCCAGCCAGGGCGTGATGTTCGGCATTCCCGAGGGCACGCGGCCGCAGGTGCGCGAGCAGAAGTGGTTCGTTCCGCTGACGGCCCACGGGGTGGAGGTGATGTCCATGGCCTTCCTCACCGACGACAACACGCCGGTGGTGTGGCGCGGCCCCATGGTGTCCGGGGCGTTGTTGCAGTTGATCACCCAGACCGCCTGGAATGACCTGGATTACCTGGTGATCGATATGCCGCCGGGCACTGGTGACATCCAGCTCACCCTGGCGCAGAAGGTACCGGTGGCCGGTTCGGTGATCGTGACCACGCCGCAGGACCTGGCCCTGCTCGACGCCCGCAAAGGCGTGGAGATGTTCCGCAAGGTACAGATCCCTGTGCTGGGGGTGGTCGAGAACATGGCCGTGCACATCTGCTCAAACTGCGGCCACGCCGAGCACCTGTTCGGTGAAGGGGGCGGCGCACGACTGGCGGCCCAGTACGATGTGGAGCTGCTGGCTTCGCTGCCATTGTCGATGAGCATCCGGGAGCAGGCGGACAGCGGCCGGCCCACGGCAGTCGCCGAGCCGGAAAGCCAGATCGCCATGGTTTACCAGGACCTTGCTCGCCGCGTAGGCGCTCGCATCGCGCGCGAAGCGGCTCAGGCACAGCCCCTGCCGACCATCAGCGTGGCCGACGACTGATTCTCGCAGGCAACAAAAAACCCCGCCGAAGCGGGGTTTTTTTAGCGCTACCTCACCGAAGCGAGGTGTTGCTCAAGCCAGGGTTCAGGAAACCTTGACTTCTTCAGCTTGCATGCCCTTCTGGCCGCGGGTAGCGACGAAAGTCACTGCCTGGCCTTCTTTCAGGGACTTGAAGCCGTCGGACTGGATGGCTTTGAAGTGTACGAAGAGGTCGTCACCCGACTCAGGGGTGATGAAGCCGTAGCCTTTCTCGTCGTTGAACCACTTGACGGTGCCGTTTTGGCGATTGGACATGGTATGTCTCCTTGGACAAAGTTAACTGCGGCGCTGGAACAGCCCAGGCCGGAACTGAGTGCAAAGAGCATGAAAATTCTTGTTGATGATGAACATCCTGCAGTAATTCCCGGTGACACAAGCAGCACAGTGGCGCCACCATAAACCTTTTTCCTCGACCTGCCAATGTACTTTTCATCGGCGGCCGTAAGCAGCCGACGGGGCCGTTGTGATGGCCGCTGGCCCCGGCGCGCTTTGAACCCACGCCCTATGCCCGGTAAGATGCGCGGCACGTGTATTTCTACCCCTTCAGGACGCCCCCAATGAGTATCAAATCAGACAAGTGGATCCGCCGCATGGCGCAGGACCACGGCATGATCGAACCTTTCGTCGAACGCCAGGTGCGTGGCGAAGGCGCCGACCGGGTGATTTCCTTCGGGGTGTCCAGCTATGGCTACGACGTACGCTGCGCCGATGAATTCAAGGTGTTCACCAACATCAATTCGGCCACGGTGGACCCAAAAAACTTCGACGAGAAGAGCTTCGTCGACATCAAGAGCGACGTCTGCATCATCCCGCCCAACTCGTTCGCCCTGGCCCGTACCGTCGAGTATTTCCGTATTCCGCGCAACGTGCTCACCATCTGCCTGGGCAAGAGCACCTATGCCCGCTGCGGGATCATCGTGAACGTGACCCCGCTGGAGCCGGAATGGGAAGGCCACGTGACCCTGGAGTTTTCCAACACCACGACCTTGCCGGCCAAGATCTACGCCAACGAGGGCGTCGCGCAGATGCTGTTCCTCGAATCGGATGAAGAATGTGAAGTGTCCTACAAGGACCGCGGCGGGAAATACCAGGGCCAGCGCGGGGTTACGCTGCCGCGTACATGAAACTTGCGGCCGGGCCGACGAACCGGGGGAATTTGCCCCGGTTCTGCCACTCTACCGTGTGAACTCCCCGATTTTGTATTTCGAAACGGGCCCACGCTCAGGAGTGCCTATGAAAATCGACCCGACCATCAGTGCAAAGCTCGCCTCGCTGCGGCCGAACCATGTCGGCATGCTCGCCTGGTCGCTTCTTGCCAATCCCTCCGTGATGCAGGCGGGAGGCGTGCCGGGGCAGCCAGATCCTGACACACCTTTCCAACAGCCAAGCGAACCTGGTGAACCCACCATTCCCGACCAACCGCCCCCTGCGCCCGTGGCGTGATTTACGCAGGCTAGCCAGTTGAGGTAAAAGGGCTTCGCGATGAAGCCCTTTTACAATTCTCACAATCAAGGCCTGCCATGCGTGCTCAGCTCCTGCCCAAGCGGTTACTGATTTCCTGCCTGTTCGCAATTTCCCTCGCCCCCTGCGCCCAAGCCGCCGAGCCCGCGCCCAACCATTTGCAAGCCGTGCTGGACCGCGGCGTGTTGCGGGTAGGTACCACCGGGGATTACAAGCCCTTCAGCTACAAAACCCCGGACAACGGCCAGTACATCGGGCTGGACCTGGATATCGCGAAAGGCTTGGCCGACTCCCTCGGGGTGAAACTGGAAGTGGTGCCAACGAGTTGGCCCTCGTTGATGACCGATCTTGCCGCGGACAAGTACGACCTGGCGCTCTCAGGGGTGTCGGTGAACCTGGAGCGGCAAAAGAAGGCATTTTTCTCGCTGCCTTATCAGCGTGACGGCAAGACGCCTATTACCCTGTGCGCCAACAAGGACCGCTACCAGACGCTGGCGCAGATCGACCAGCCGCAGGTCAAGGCAGTGGTCAACCCCGGCGGTACCAACGAGAAGTTCGCCCGCGCCAACCTCAAGCAGGCGCAGATCCTGGTGCACCCCGATAACGTCACGATCTTCGAGCAGATCGTGGAGGGCAAGGCCGACTTGATGATGACCGACGCCGTGGAAACCCGGCTTCAGCAGAAGCTGCACCCTGAGCTTTGCGCGGTTCACCCCGACGCGCCCTTCGATTTTTCCGAGAAAGCGGCGCTGCTACCCCAGGACGTTGCCTTGAAGGCCTACGTGGATCAATGGCTGCACCTGGAAATCGCCAGCGGCCGCTTCGACCAGCGCATGCAGCACTGGCTGGACTACCCCTGGCAGCCGGCGCGACAATAACCACCGTGTTCCCATGCTCCGCCGCCCGTTGTGGGACCGTGCGGAGCACGGGAATGTTCGCAGGCTGCACCTTATCCCGCCACCGGCCATACCTGCCCATCGGCAACCACGAACAGTCTCACCCCAGGCTTGCGATCCACGGCGAAACCGCCGGTAAACGCGCCGAAGGCGGGTAATAACGTGACCTGTTGGCCCACGTGAAAACACGGCAGCCGCAGCCGTTGGCGGCCGCGGCCGTTCAGGAAAAATACCGGGTGCACGTGCCCGGCAAGTACATGGCGTTCCGGGTGCGGGTGCGGTTCGTGCTGCAGGGCCAGGTTGCCCAGTAGCAGCGGCTCGGGAACCACATCGAAATCCAGATCGGCCGGCGGGTCCCCCGCGCGATGGTCGTGATTGCCCCGTATCAGCACAATTCGCAGCGCGCGGTTAGCGGCGCGCCAGTCCCGTAATTGTTTCAGCGTTCCCTCGGCGTGGGAGCCAGGCCCATGGAGGAAGTCCCCAAGGAAAATCAGCTGCTCCACTGGGTGGCGGTCGATCACCTGCTGCAACACCGCAAGGTTGGTGCCCGTGGTGCCGTGGGGCACTGGCTGGCCTAGACTGCGATAGGCGGCCGCCTTGCCAAAGTGGGCGTCGGCGATCAGCAGCGCGCGCTGCGCCGGCCACCAGATGGCTTTCTCCCCCAGCAGCCACAGCTCTTCGCCGGCCACTGTCAGCCCGCGGTCTGCGCTCATGGTCGCGCCTCTGGCCCGGCGGCTTTTTCAAGGTCGTTCACCATGCGCGCGATGCGGTCGGCGAGCTTTTCCGAACTCATGCTCTCGCGCATCCGTTCCACCAGTAGCGGAAAACCCAGCGGGGTAGGGCGCTTGACCAGGTGCAGGTCGAGCCGGCGTTCAGCGATGCGCTGCAAGGTGTGCTCCAGCCGAGCCACGTCCAGCTCCTGGCGCAGCACTTCTTCCTGCGCCTGGGTGAGCAACAGGTTGCCAGCGTCATATTGCTTGAAGACCTCGAAAAACAGCCCGCTGGACGCCTGCACCTGTCGGGTACTTTTCTGAGCGCCAGGGTAGCCGCCGAACACCAGGCCGGAAATCCGCGCGATCTCGCGAAAGCGGCGCAGCGCCAGTTCGCCGGCGTTCAGGCTGGCCAACGCATCTTCAAGCAACCCCTCGGGCGAGAGCACATCACTACTCAAGGCCTGGGCCCAATCCACCTCGGTGGGGCTGAGCAGCTCCAGGCCATAGTCGTTCACGGCGATGGAGAAGCTGCTGGGCCGTTGCTGGCCGAGCCGCCAGGCGAGCAGGCTCGCCAGGCCCAGATGCACCAGGCGGCCGGCGAAGGGGTACAAAAAGAGGTGCCACCCCTCGCGGGACTTGAGGCTTTCCGCCAACAACGTATGCCGGGTGGGCAGGGCAGACCATTGCTGTTGCACCTCCAGCAGCGGGCGCACCGCACGCATCGGCGGGCTGGCATAAAGGCCTTGGCTGGCATCGTCCAGCTTGGCCACCAAGGCATCGGCGAGCTCGCTGGACAGCGGCATACGCCCGCCATTCCAGCGGGGCACGGCGGGCTTCTTGCCGCTGCCGCGCTTCACATAGGCGGTCATGTTTTCCACCCGCACCAGCTCCAGTACCTTCCCCGCGAATAGGAAAGCTTCGCCCGGGCGCAGCCGCGCGATGAAACCTTCCTCGACGCTGCCCAGCGACCGGCCGCCGCCTCCCTTGCTCCAGTATTTGAGGTGCAAGCTGGCATCGCTGACGATCGTGCCGATGCCCATGCGATGGCGACGACCGATGCGCGCATCCGGTACTCGCCACACGCCTTGTTCGTCGGGTTCGACCCGTCGGTAATCGGGGTAGGCGGTAAGGCTGGCGCCGCCATGGCGAACGAAGGCCAGGGCCCAGGCCCATTCGTCATCGGTCAGGTTCCGGTACGCCCATGCGCCGCGTACTTCCGCTAGCAGCGCCTCAGGAACGAAGCCCCCGCCCAGTGCGATGGTTACCAAGTGCTGTACCAGAACATCGAGCGGCTTTTCCGGGGATTCCCGCGGCTCTACGCGCCGGGCTTCGAGGGCGTCATGGGCCGCCGCGGCCTCCACCAGCTCAAGGCTGTGCGTCGGCACCAAGGTCACCCGCGAAGGGCGCCCTGGGGCGTGACCCGAACGGCCGGCGCGCTGGATCAGCCGCGCTACGCCTTTGGCCGAGCCGATCTGCAGTACCCGCTCCACGGGCAGAAAATCCACGCCCAGGTCGAGGCTGGAGGTGCATACCACGGCTTTGAGATGGCCTTCCTTCAAGGCCATTTCTACCCACTCACGCACTTCCCGCGACAGCGATCCATGGTGCAGCGCGATCAGCCCGGCCCATTCTGGCCGCGCCTCGAGTATGGCCTGATACCACACCTCCGACTGGGCGCGCGTGTTGGTGAACACCAGGCTGCTCTGGCTTGCCGCCAGTTGCTCCACCACTTGGTCAAGCATGCGCAGGCCCATGTGCCCTGCCCAAGGGAAGCGTTCGATTGCCGCTGGAAGCAACGTATCGACCTGAATAACCTTGGCGGTGCCGCCTTCGATTCGGGTGCCGTCGCCCTCGGGCAGCAGCACCCGTTGCGCATGTTCCAGGTTGCCGAGGGTGGCCGAGATGCCCCATACGCGCAGCGCCGGGTTCCATTGGCGTAATCGCGCCAAGGCCAGTTGTAGTTGCACCCCGCGCTTGTTGCCGAGCAGCTCGTGCCATTCATCCACCACCACCATGCCAAGCGTGGCCAGCTCGTCCCGAGCCTGCTCGCGGGCCAGCATCAGCGTGAGGCTTTCGGGCGTGGTGACTAGCGCGCTGGGCAGGCGGCGGCCCTGGCGCGCCCGTTCGGCGCTACTGGTATCCCCGGTGCGCAGCCCGACGGTCCAGTTGATCTCCAACGCCTCTACGGGGGCCAGCAGCGCGCGATGGGTGTCGGCGGCCAATGCCCGCATGGGCGTGATCCAAAGCACTCGCAACGGGGCGGCGACTTTGCGCCGGGCCGTGATGGCGGGCGCATCGGGCGCGAAGGCTTGCAGCGCGGCGAACCACACCGCGTAGGTTTTCCCCGCCCCGGTACTGGCGTGCAGCAGCCCGGATTCGCCCCGAGCACTGGCGGCCCACAGGGCCTTTTGAAAGGGAAAGGGTTTCCAGCCGCAGGCAGCGAACCAGGCTTTGGCGTAGTCGGGAGGGCGTGGCATGGGTAGCGGCGTGGCTCCGAAGGCTTTCTTCAGTGACCACGCCGGCAACCGATTCGTTTAACGCTTACTTGAGGTTACCGCTGAGGAACTGGCGCAGGCGCTCGCTTTTCGGGTTGCCCAGCACGTCCGCTGGAACGCCTTGTTCTTCCACTCGGCCCTGATGCAGGAACAACACCTGGCTGGAAACCTGACGGGCGAATGCCATCTCGTGGGTCACCATGATCATGGTACGGCCTTCCTCGGCCAGGCCCTGGATGACCCTCAGCACTTCGCCTACCAGTTCCGGGTCCAGCGCGGAGGTAGGCTCGTCGAACAGCATCACCTCAGGCTCCATGGCCAAAGCCCGAGCGATGGCGACGCGCTGCTGCTGGCCGCCGGACAGGAACGCCGGGTATTGGTCGGCCACGCGGGCCGGCAGGCCGACTTTATCCAGGTATGCGCGGGCTCGGGTTTCGGCTTCCTGCTTGCTCACGCCCAACACGCGTCGCGGCGCCATGGTGACGTTTTCCAGTACCGTCATGTGGCTCCACAGGTTGAAGTGCTGGAACACCATGGCCAACCGGGTGCGCAGGCGTTGCAGCTCGGCGGGGTCGGCCACATGCAGGCCATGGGTGGTCTCGCGCATGCCGATCACATTGCCATCCAGGCTCATGGCACCGGCATTGGGGGTTTCCAGGAAGTTGATGCACCGCAGGAAGGTGCTCTTGCCTGAACCGCTGGCGCCGATCAGGCAGATCACGTCGCCCGTGCGGGCTTTCAACGAGACGCCCTTGAGCACTTCATTGTCGCCGTAGCGCTTGTGCAGGTCGTCGATGGTCAGTTTGTACATGCGCGTGGCGCCCTCAAGGAGAAAGGAGATAACCGCTGCGGTAGGCTTGCGGGCCGGAGATCCGAGCGACCACCATGCCGGCGGTGGCCATGCGCCGCAGCGAACGGGCGTAGAGCAGGCCCGGCTTTTCGTTGTGCACCTGGGTGACGCGGTCGGTGAGCGGGTCGATGATCTCGGCGATCAATTGCCCCGCTTCCAGGTATTCACCCGGCATGCAGCAGAACACCAGGATGCCGCCCACCGGCGTGCTTACCGGTTCCACCCCAGCCAGTGGGGTGGCGGGGTAGAGCAGCTCTGGCTGGTCCACGGGCGTGCTCTCGATCGCGCCATATTGCTCCAGGTAGCTGATGATGGCCTGGGCGTCGCGGCTGGCGAGGGCGTGGTTCACATCCCCTTGGCCGCGCAGCTCGATGGTCACCGAGAAGCTACCCTGGGGGATAGGGAAGCGGTCAGCGAAACGCAGGCCAAGCTTGTGCCATACCAGGCTGAAGCACTCATCGAACGATTGCCCGCCCGAGTCGGTTGCCAGCAGGTTGGCCTGGGAGCCGAGATAGCGGGCCAGCGGTTCAACCTTGGGCCAGGCATCAGGGGTGGTGTAGAGGTGCTCGACCGCTTCGAAGTCGCAGTGCAGGTCCAGCACCATTTCGGCGTCGCAGGCCAGCCGCTGCAGGGTCAAGCGTTGGGACTGCAGCTGGGTGCTTGCCGATTGTGCGTACAGGCCACGGCGCAGCGCATCACGGATCAGGCGTACGTTCTGTTCGGCGTCCGCGCTCAGCGAGGCTTCGATCTCGTCGCCCACCTGTTCACTGAGGTCTACGAACCAGCGATTGAAGTTTTCGCCGCTTTCCAGCTCGTAGCGGCCCAGGGGCGTGTCCATGAGGATCTGCTCCAGGCCCACCGGGTTGGCGACTGGCACCAGCACGATTTCCCGACGCAAGCGGCCGGCCTGTTCCAGTTCGTTGAAACGCTGCTTGAGGTACCAGGCCACCAGCATGCCGGGGATCTCATCCGCGTGCAGGGACGCCTGGATGTAGATCTTGCCTTGGCCCTCGGGGCCGAAATGGAAGCTTTCGATGGCCCGCGCGGTGCCAGGCAGCGGCGCGAGCAATTCGTGACGTTGCTGTTTCATCGGATCTCCTTATCGGGCCGGGCCAAGGAAGGCCAGCCAACGGCGTTCGGCGAGGCGGAACAGCCCAACCAGGGTAAAGGTGACAACCAGGTACAACAGCGCGGCGATCCCGAACGACTCGAACGTCATGTAGGTGGCCGAGTTGGCGTCGCGAGCCACCTTGAGGATGTCCGGCACGGTGGCGGTGAAGGCGACCGTGGTGGAGTGGAGCATCAGGATCACTTCGTTGCTGTAGAACGGCAGCGAGCGGCGCAGTACCGACGGCATGATCACATACGCATAGAGCTTGAAGCCGCTGAGGCCATACGCCTTGGCCGCCTCGATCTCACCATGGGCCATGCTGCGGATGGCGCCGGCGAAGATTTCCGTGGTGTAGGCGCAGGTGTTCAGGGCGAACGCCAGGATGGTGCAGTTCATGGCGTTACGGAAGAACTCGTTCAGCAGGGGCTGATCGCGCACGCCTTCGAGGCTGTAGATGCCGGTGTAGCAGATCAGCAGCTGGATATACAGCGGCGTGCCCCGGAACACGTAGGTGTAGAACTGCACAGGCCAGCGAACCCACCACTTGGGCGACACGCGCGCGATGGACAGCGGGATCGACACCGCGAAGCCAATGGCGATGGATGCGCTGAGCAGCCACAGGGTCATCGCCAGGCCCGTCACGTTCACGCCGTCGGTATAGAGGAACGGGCGCCAGTAATCGCTGATCAGCTCGCCCAGCGGGCCCCAATAGTTTTGCAATGCCTCGATCATCGGATGGCCTCCCGAGTACCGGCATTGAACCGCCGTTCCAGGCGGCGCAGCACGAAGTTCGAGGCACTGGTGATCAGCAGGTAGATAAGCCCGGCCAGCACGAGGAAGTAGAACAGCTGATAGGTGCTCTTGCCGGCGTCCTGTGCCGCCTTCACCAAATCCGCCAGGCCAATGATCGATACCAGTGCCGTGGCCTTGAGCATGACCATCCAGTTGTTACCGATGCCCGGCAAGGCGTAACGCATCATTTGCGGGAATACCACGTAACGGAAACGCTGCCCGCGGGAGAGCCCGTAGGCGGTGGCCGCTTCCTGCTGGCCGCGGGGAACCGCGAGAATCGCGCCGCGGAAGGTTTCGGTGAAGTACGCCCCATAGATGAAGCCCAGGGTGATTACCCCGGCGGCAAAGGGGTCGATCTCGATGTAGTCCCACTCCATGGCGTCCGTGAAGAGGGTGAGCCAGATTTGCAGGCTGTAGAAAATCAGCAGCATCAGAACCAGGTCAGGCACGCCGCGAATCAGGGTGGTGTAGATCTGGGCGCATACGCGGAACGCGGCCACGCTGGAAAGCTTCGCGCTCGCGCCGATCAGGCCGAGTGATACGGCCACCAGCAGCGACAGCAGCGACAGTTTTACAGTCATCCAGGTGCCCTCCAGCAGGAGGGGGCCGAAGCCTTTCAGACTGAATGCCGAGAGCCCTAGGCTCTGCAACAAGTGATCAAGCATGTATCAACCCTTTACAGTCGATAAAGGCGCCCGCCCACGCTCCCGGCACCTGGTTTTGCACCAGTGTGCGGGGCGCGGGCGGGCGCCGTTTGGGGAGGCTTACTTACCGCTGTACAGGTTCAGGTCGCCGAAGTGCTTCTTCTGGATCTCTTCGTAGGTGCCGTCTTTGTGCAGCGCCTCGATGCCCTTGTTCAGCAGGGCTTGCAGTTCCTTGTTGCCTTTCTTGATGCCCACCGCGGTTTTGGCCGGCAGGTGCTCTTCGTTGACGATCGGCTCGCTTACCGCGTAATCCGCGCCTTGAGGCGACTTGAGGAAGCCCAGTTCGGCTTGCAGCATGTCCTGGATGGAAGCGTCGAGGCGGCCCGACACCAGGTCTGCGTATACCTGATCCTGGTTCTGGTAGGCCTGGGTTTTCACCCCGGCCTTGTCCAGCACGGCCTTGGCGTAGGCTTCCTGGATGGTGCCTTGCTCGTAGCCCACGGTTTTACCCTTCAGCGCTTCGAGGGTAAGGGTGGTGCCTTTCTTGCCCACATAAGCGGTAGGGCCGGAGAACAGCTCTTCGGAGAAGTCGATGGCCTTGGCGCGGGCCTGGGTCACGGTCATCGAGGAAATCACGCCGTCGAACTTGTTCGCCTTCAGGCCTGGAATCATGCCGTCGAAGTCGCTTTCAACCCACTTGCAGGTAACCTTCAGCTCTTTGCAGATGGCGTTGCCCAGGTCGACGTCGAAGCCCACCAGGCTGCCGTCGGCGGCCTTGGATTCGAATGGCGCGTAGGAAGGGTCAACGCCAAAACGTAGCTCTTTATATTCCTTGGCCATTGCGCCGCCAGCGGACAGGCACAGCGCCAGAGCGGAAAGGGTCAGCCATGTTTTTTTCATTTGCGGTCCTTAAAGACGAAGGTTTTTGCCAGAAGGTACAGCGTTACCGGCGGGTGCCAGACATCATCGTGATAGCAATTTTCGCACCATGGTCCCTGATCGACAGGCCGCCGAGACGCATGGCAATCCCTTTGCGTCGCAGTTCTGACCGAACCGGTGCCTCGAGGGGCTAAACCGCCTCGCCCTATAACGAGGCGGCGGGTTTGGGTGGCGCTATTGTGGTGCGAGGCGGGGCTCAACTCAACAGGTCTTGTAACGTTGCGAGACTATCGGCTTCCTCCACGGGCTTGTCGTGGCGCCAGCGAAGCATGCGTGGAAACCGCACCGCGATCCCGCTTTTATGGCGTTTGGACAGGGCAATACCTTCGAATCCAAGCTCAAACACCAAAGTGGGGGTAACACTTCGCACGGGGCCGAACTTTTCCACCGTGGTGCGACGAATGATCGCATCCACCTGGCGCATTTCGGCATCGGTCAGCCCCGAATAGGCCTTGGCGAAGGGCACCAGGGTGCGCTCGGTACCCGGTGGCCCATCCCATACGGCGAAGGTGTAGTCGGTATACAGGCTGGCGCGCCGCCCATGGCCGGCCTGGGCGTATATCAGTACGGCGTCCACGGTGAAAGGGTCGACCTTCCACTTCCACCACACGCCCATGTCCTTGGTGCGCCCTACGCCGTACAGCGCGTCGCGCGCCTTGAGCATCATGCCCTCCACGCCGAGCCGGCGGGAGGCTTCGCGTTGCCGGGCGAGGTCGGCCCAGCTTTCGCCGTGCAGCATCGGCGACAAGTGCAGCACGGGGCTGGCCGCGCGCGCGGCAACCTGCTCCAGCATGTCCCGCCGAACCTGCTGGGGCTGGCTACGCCAATCCTTGCCTTCGTATTCGAGCAGGTCGTACGCCAGCAGGGCGACCGGGATGTCGTCCAGCAATTTACGGCTCAAGGTCTTGCGGCCAATGCGCTGTTGCAGCAACGCGAAGGGTTGCACCGACGGCGGTTCGTCTTCGGTGCCCTCGGAGGCTTTCCATACCACGATCTCTCCGTCGATCACAGTGCCGTCGGGCAGGCAGGTGAGTGCTTGAAACTCCGGGAAGCGATCCGTGACGAGTTCTTCGCCCCGAGACCATACCCAGAGGTGGCCGTCACGCTTTACGATTTGAGCGCGAATACCGTCCCACTTCCATTCCACTTGCCATTGGTCACATGGCCCTAGAAGGGTATCGAACTGCTCCACCGGTTGCTGCAGGGCGTGGGCGAGAAAGAAGGGGTAGGGCTGCCCGCCGCGTTGGGCATGTTCGTCATCGCTCTCGGCGGCGATCAGCTTGAGGTAGCCCTCGGCAGTAGGGCGGTGGGAGAGGTCGGTGTAGCCCACCAGGCGTTGCGCCACGCGCTTGCTGTCCAACCCGGCCAGTTGAGCCAGCGCCCGGGTGACCAGCAGCTTGGACACCCCGACCCGGAAGCTGCCGGTGATCAGCTTGAGGCACACCATCAGGCTTTGCCGGTCAAGCTGCTGCCACAAGGGCGGTAGCCGTTGGGTCAATTCCTCGGGCGGTAAGCCGCGCAAGGGCAGGAGTTCGTGCTCCATCCACCACGCCAGGCCCGCTTCGCTACTGTGGCTGGAATCGGGTAATACCAGCGATACGGTTTCTGCCAGGTCGCCTACCGCCTGGTAGCTTTCCTCGAACAGCCATTCGGGCAGCCCGGACAACGCGATGGCCAATTCCCGCAACAGCCGTGTGGGCACCAGTTGGCGCGGCCGGCCACCCGAAAGGAAATACACCGCCCAGGCCGCGTCTTCGGCCGCGGCATCGGCGAAGTAGGCTTGCAAGGCGGCCAGCTTTGCGTTGCTGGAGGTGGTGGCATCGAGTTCAGCATACAGGGCGGCAAAGGCTTTCATTCTGGCTGTGGCTCCGTGGCCGCTTCGTCCTCGTCACCGTACTCGGTGGTGAATCCCTGGGCATCGAGGCCCTGATCACGCAGGTAACGCACCAGCACATTCACCGAGCCATGAGTCACCATCACCCGCTGCGCGCCGGTTTGCTCGATGGCCCACAGCAGGCCAGGCCAGTCGGCGTGGTCCGAGAGCACAAAGCCGCGGTCTACGCCACGCCGGCGACGGGTGCCACGCAAACGCATCCAGCCGCTGGCGAAGGCATCGCTGTAGTCGCCAAACCGGCGCATCCAGGTGCTGCCACCGGCGGAAGGTGGCGCCACGATCAGCGCCGAGCGCAGGGCCTCGTCGGTTTTCTTGAAGTCACCGGCATAGTGGGTGGCGGGGATATGCACACCCGCTTCGCGGTAGACCCGGTTCAATGGCTCCACCGAACCATGGGTGAGGATCGGGCCGATGCTGGCATCGATGCCGTGCAGCAGGCGTTGGGCCTTGCCAAAGGCATAGCAGAACAACACGCTGGCCTTCCCGGCCGCGGCGTTCTCTCGCCACCACTGGTTAACTTCTTCGAAGATCTCTGCCTGTGGCTGCCAGCGGTAGATCGGCAACCCAAAGGTGGATTCGGTAATGAAGGTATGGCAGCGCACCGGCTCGAAGGGTTCGCAGGTGCCGTCCGGTTCCACCTTGTAGTCCCCGGAGGCGACCCACACCTCACCCTGGTATTCCAGCCGCACCTGGGCCGAACCCAGCACATGCCCGGCAGGGTGCAGGCTGAGCGTGACCCCGTTGTGCACCAGCTTCTCACCGTACGCCAGGGTTTGCAGGTTGATGTCCGCGCCCAGCCGGGAACGCAGGATCCCCGCGCCGATATCGGTCGCCAGGTAATGGCCGTTGCCCACGCGGGCATGGTCCCCGTGACCATGGGTGATCACCGAACGAGGCACCGGCCGCCACGGGTCGATGTAGAAATCACCGGCCGTGCAATACAGGCCTTCGGGGCGTGCGATAACAAGGTCCATGGGCGGCTTCGCTGACAGGGGCTTGTTTGTTCAGAGCGGTGGGGGTTGGGGGAAGTTGCACTGGTGGTTAGGGCAGAGGCCTGTTCGCGAGCTCCGCCCGCCGCTGCGCCCTTTTCCTACATCCGTACGATTCAGCCTGTAGGAAGCGGGCGTTAGCTCGCGAATAAGGCGGCTATCCAGCAGTCAGGTGCCCGTCATGCGCTTCACCCAGCAGGGTAACCTGCGGCGCGGCCGCATCGGCAAACACAAAACTTCCGGCGTCCATGGCATCCACCAGGTTGCCACTCAGGCCGATTTCGAAGCGGTGCCCGCCGGCGTTCAGGTCCAGATCCTTCACGTAGGTGCGTTCGGCGTCGGCGCTGTACGCCAGCAGCAGGGTGCCGTTGTGGCCGTCGCTCAAACCGGTATACCCAAGCGCCGCGACGTCGATAAGGTCTTTGGTGGGGTTGAAGTCGGTGATCAGGTCGTTGGCGCCGTGGTAGCTGTCCTCCCGTTGCGTATAGCGGAAGGTGTCCGCGCCGGAGCCGCCGGTCAATGTATCGCGGCCCAGGCCCCCGGTGATCACGCTGTCACCGGTGGCGAGCGTAATGATGTCGTTGCCGGCCAGCCCGTCGTAATCGCCGCCGTTGTATTGGGGGAATAATGTCAGCACGTCCTTGCCTTCGGTGGCGCCAAGCCAGGTGAAATGCTCCGGTATGGGCGCAACCGTTGGGGCGAAGATGAGCGCCTTGCCGACATCGCCGGTGGCCAGGCCCGGGCCGCTGAGCGTCCAGGTGAGGGAAAACCGATTGCCGTCGGCGTCTGCGTCCAGCGACTGCACGCGCCATACCTTGTCCTGGATGTCCAGCACAAGGGTACCGTTGTGGCCATCGCCCATGCCGGTGAACCCCAATTCCGAAACGTCGATGCGGTCGCCGGACACCAGGCCGTAACCGAAACTGTAATCCGTGAGGCGGTCGACGGAAGCGATCCCGGTGCGGTCATTGACGAAGCTGTCGCTCACCTGATGGTAAATGAACACATCCGCGCCGCCCCCGCCGGTGAGTGTGTCCGCGCCCGCGCCGCCGTCCAGGCGACCTCCGCCGCGGCCCCCTTCGAGCACATCATCGCCGTCGCCGCCCCTGATCAAGCCGGCATCCGCCGTGCCGAACCAACTCAGGGTGTCATCGCCCGCGGTGCCTTCATGCAGTGCCACGAACTTGCTATCGGTGAGGCGGGTGCGGAAGTCCCCGTGTAGCGCCAGGCGAAAATCCTCAGTGCCATCCGCTGCAAAATGGCTGAGGTAGGTACGGTGTTCGGCGGCCACGTAGCTCAGCGCGACCGAGCCGTCGCGCCCATCCCCCACATGGTCGATGCCCAGGGCGCTAAGGTCGAGCCTGTCCCCGGTCACCGAAAAATCCGTGATCACATCCAGTTGGCCGCGGGTACTGTCGGCCAGTTGGTTGAACACAAAGGTGTCCTTGCCAGTGCCGCCACTAAGGGTATCTGCCCCCAGGCCACCGTCCAGCCGATCCGCGCGGCGACCACCTTCCAAAACGTCGTCGCCCGCGTCGCCGTAGAGAGTGTCGGCGGCGGAGCTGCCGCTCAAGGTGTCATCCCCCGTAGTGCCGTAGTATCGGTTCGGCTCGCTGGGCCAGGAGGCCATGTTGCCCACGACATCGATACCGCCCGCCAGGTTCTGTAGCACGTTGCCGTAGATGTAATGGTATTGGGGGGTGTGGGTGTCACTGTCCACCACGGCCGCGGCGCTGCTGCCATCGCCCACCAGGTTGTTGTAAGTGAGGGTGAGCTTGTTATCGGCTTTCACCACCGCCCCATTTGCCAGCGTGTTGCCCGTGACGACGATTTGCGCGTCGCCATTCTGGCCGTTGTTGTAGAGCGATGAACCGGTAACCGTGGTGTGGTGAGTGCCTTCCAGGCGCACGCCGGCGCCGGTGTTGTCATGAATGTCCAGCCCGTTGATGTAACCGGTGAACCCCCGTTCCACCAGGCCCGCGCCGCCGTTGCCGTAAGAGGCGCCGCTGCGTATGTCGCCTCCGGATGATCCAGTACCTTCGATGCCCGCGCCTTCCTCCAGCACTATGCCGTTGCCCGCGTTGTCGTGGGCCACGTTGGAATACACGCCGAAGTGGCTGCCCCAGTACTGCAGGTCAAAGCCATCCCCGCCGTTATGGGCTGCTTCGTTGTCGTAGAAGCCCGCGGTGCCCTTGTCGTCGAAGCGGGTCGCGAAGCCGTCGCCGAGGTTGCCGGTAGCGAGGCTATCCTCGACGGTCAAGCCGGTGGTTTGTGCCAGGGCCCGCAGGCCGTCGCCACTCAGGCCGGTGAAAGTTACCTGGCTGATGGTGATGTCGCTGGCATGGGCAGCCGAGCCTTCTTCGGCCCCGGTTACAAACCCGTTCACGGTGCCTCCGGTATTGGCTTCGTTGCCGTCCAGGGTGAGGCGGGTGAGGGCGGCGCTGGCAGTGTTATGAGCGCCGGAGGTGCGCACCATCCCGTCAATGTCGCCGCTGCTGCCGTCCTTGAGTTTGAAGGTGGTAAGGTTCTGGCCAGCGCCGGCAAGGGTGACGTTGTTCTCCAGGGTGAGGCAGCCACCGTCGGCATTGGCCCCGCTGACGATAAAGGTGCCTTCGGGTACATACACTTCGCCGCCTCCGGCCTTGAACGCGGCGTTGATCGCCAGCTGGATGGCGTGCGTGTCGTCGCTGACGCCGTCGCCTTTGGCGCCGAAGGCCATCACATTGAAGCGGGTGGTCATTAGGGGGGCCCTGTCGATTGAGTCGTCCATGACTCTAGCAGGGCGGTGCGGGGCTGCCGGCCGGCGCCCCGCGATCATGTCATTTGGAAGAAACCTGCCCCAGGTCGTCGCTTGAGGTGGTGCCCAGGTCGCTCTCGCGAAGGCCTTTCACGTCTTTGGCCGAGACCGGCGAGCCCTGGTTGCCCCAACTGGTGCGTATGAAGTTCACCACGTCCGCTACCTGCTGGTCCGACAGCCGCCAGGCGTAACCGGGCATGGTGAAGCTGGACGGCGCCGTGTGCGTGGGGATCAGTGTTCCGCCGCGCAGCACGATATGCATCAGCGAGGTGGCATCGGCGGTTTGCACCACAGGGTTGCCGGCAAGGGCCGGGAACACACGGGTGTAGCCCTTGCCGTCGGTGCGGTGGCAGGCAGCGCAGTTGTCCACGTACACCGAGGCCCCTGGCTTGCTATCGTCACCCTTCCAGAGCGCGTCGCCCACGGCCCGGTCGTACACTTGGGGTGTGTCGTCGGGGTTCACCGGCGGCAGGCTCTTGAGGTAGCGGGCGATCGCGGTGAGGTCGGCGTCGCTCATGTATTGCATGCTGTGCTCGACCACATCACTCATGCCACCGAACACGGCCGCGCGGTCGCTACGGCCGGTCTTGAGGAAGGCCACCAGGTCGGCTTCGCTCCAGCTGCCCAGGCCATCCTTGTGGTCGCCGCGCAGGTTCTTGGCGATCCAGCCTTCCAGGGGCGCGGAGCCAGACAGGAACGCCGAACCCTCGGCGGTGTTGAGCGCTTTCTCCTGCATGGTCACTGCCCGCGGCGTGTGGCAGGCGCCACAGTGCCCCAGCCCTTCGACCAGGTAGGCACCACGATTGACCACCTCGTCGGAACCCGCTGCCGTGAACGGTTCTACCTTGGGCGCGAACATCGCGCGCCAGATCGACAGCGGCCAGCGCATGCTCAGCGGCCAGGGAATATCCACCGGCAGGTTGGCCTGGGCCACAGGCTGCACACCCTGCATGAAGTAGGCATACAGGGCCTGCATGTCGCTGTCGCTTACGCGGGCGTAGGAAGGGTAGGGCATGGCCGGGTACAGGGTGCTGCCGCTCTTGCCAATGCCGTGGCGAACCGCCTGGTCGAAGTCTTCGAACGAGTACCCGCCGATGCCGGTGCTGTCGGGGGTGATGTTGGTGGAATAGATCGTGCCGATGGGCGTTTCCATGGGCAGGCCGCCGGCGAAGGGCTTGCCGCCCTTGGCGGTGTGGCAGGCCACGCAGTCCCCGGCGCGTGCCAGGTATTGGCCTTTCTGTACAAGGGCGGTGTCGAGGCTTTCGTCAGCCGCCCACACGGGCAGGCTGGCCAAGGCCAGGGTGGCGATGAACAAGGTTTTCATGGTCATCGTTCCTTATGCCTGTACCAGCGGGCCGGGATTTTTGAGGTACTGCTCGCGGATGGCGCGGGCCGACCAGTACGTCAGCGCGGCGACCAGGCCGGTGGGGTTGTAGCCCAGCCCCTGGGGGAAAGCCGAGGCGCCCGGCACGAACACGTTGTGTACGTCCCAGCTTTGCAGGTAGCGGTTGAGCGCGCTGGTTTTCGGGTCGGTGCCCATGATCGCGCCACCGTTGAGGTGCGTGGTCTGGTAGGTGGTGGCGTCGAAGTGGCTGTTGAATTCGCGCTTATGGGCGAAGATGGCCTTCGGGTTCATGGCTTTGGCGATCTCGCTGAGCTTGTCCACCATGAAGCGGGTCATCTTGATGTCATTTTCTTTCCAGTCGAAGGTCATGCGCAGCAACGGCTGGCCATAGGCATCGGTGTATACCGGGTCCAGGTCCAGGTAGTTGTCGCGATAGGACTGGTGGGCACCGTGAGAATTCATGGACATGTGGTGGCTGTAGGCGTCCGCCGTGGCCGCCTTCCACTTGCTGCCCCACTTTGGGGTGCCAGGGGGCGTGGTCACGCCCGCGATCGGCTTGGTGCCGGCCTGGTTGCACCAGAATGGCGAGCCGCCCACGAAGCCATGGGGCCCATGATCGAAGTTGTCGGCGTTGAAGTCATCGATGGCCACGCCATTGCCGCCCGCCCCGATGAAGGGGTTGGTGTGGTGCTGGTCCTTGTCGAAGAAAGCCTTCACCCCGGCTTCGTTCTGATAGGCGAAGTTACGGCCTATCACGCCCTCGCCGGTCTTGGGGTCGTACGGCTTGCCGATGCCGGAGAGCAACATCAGCCGCACGTTGTTGAACTGGAAGGCGCCGATGATCACGATGTCGGCCGGCTGCTCGAATTCGCGGCCCTGCGCGTCGACGTAGGTCACGCCGGTCGCCAGTTTTTTGTCTGCGGTGAGGTTTACCCGCAATACGTGGGCTTCGGTTCGCAGCTCGAATTTTGGTTCCTGGCGCAGCGCCGGCAGGATGTTCACGTTGGGCGAGGCCTTGGAATACATGTAGCAGGCGTAGCCGCTGCAATAGCCACAGAAGTTGCACGGGCCCATCTGGGCGCCGTAGGGGTTGGTGTAGGGCCCCGAGGTGTTGGCCGAGGGCAGGTTGTAGGGGTGATAGCCCAGCGAAGCCGCCGCCTTGCCGAACAGTTGCGCCGACACGGTGTTCTTCTGGGCCGGCAGGGGGAAGGGGTTGGAGCGGTCTGGCGCGAAGTAGTTGCCGCCCTTGCCTTCACCCACCACCTGACCCTGCACCGACCACGCGGTGCCAGAGGTACCGAACACCTTTTCGGCGAAGTCGAAGAATGGCTCCAGCTCTTCATAGCTCACGCCGAAGTCCTGGATGGTCATGCCCTCGGGAATGAATTTCTTGCCGTAGCGCTCTTCGTAATGGCTGCGCATGCGCAGTTCCATGGGAGCTACCCGAAAGTGCACGCCCGACCAGTGCAGCCCCGCGCCGCCCACGCCGGTGCCGGGCAAGAAGGCGCCGAACTGCCGGTAGGGCACGGCCACGTCGTTCACGCTGTGGCGCAGGGTTACGGTTTCCTTGGAAATGTCCATGAACAGCTTTTTACGCGAGTTGAAGGTCAACTCGTCCATGGTCTGGGGGTACACCCCGTCCGGGTAGGTATCACGCATGGGGCCGCGCTCCAGCGCCACCACTTCAAGGCCCGCTTCGGTGAGCTCCTTGGCCATGATGGCGCCGGTCCAGCCGAAACCCACAATCACGACGTCTTTCTTTTTAAGTACCTTGGCCATGCTCAACTCCGTGCGCCGTTGATGGAAACGGGCGGGAAGGCATAGCGTTCGTCTCGCTCGACCCAGTCCATGAAATCGGCGCGGGCGCCGGGGAAATTGATCAGCTTCCAGCCCACCAGGTGCTTGTTGCCACCGTGGATCGGATCGCAGAAAAAGCCTTCCTTGGTGTTGCTCCACAGCAGGCTGAAAAAGGTACCGGCCGGCAGTGCCTCGAAGGGCGCCTTGTTGTCATCCAACGCCTGCAATACCTGCTCCTGGCGCTCGCTGGTCAGCTCAACGAAGGGCTTGCCGAAGGTGTTGCGGCAATAGGCGTCGGTTTCCTGGATCCCCAGCCGGTAGATCTGCTGCGGCGAAAGCTTGAGCTGATAACCCAGCTCGGCGGGCGCGTCCGGGTGGAAGGGGCCCTGCATGTACCACAGCCCGCCGGTGCCGTAGGTGGTGTTCATCTGGCGATCGATAAACTCCGGCACGCCGGCTTCCACCGCCCCGGGGCCACGCTCGTCGTCAGGGATCAGATGGGCCACGGCGGCATTGAGGAACGCCCATTCCTCAGCCGTGAAGAAGGTGGGGCGGTAGTCGCTCACATCGCTCGAGGGCTTGGGCGGCGCGGGAACAGGGGCAGGCGTCTGGGCCAGCACGGGAGCGGCGACGCCGGCGCTGGCCAGGGTTACCACGGGGATCAGCGTGAGCGACTTGCGCAAGAAGTCGCGCCTGGCGTCTGAATGGCCAGGTTTATTATCGGTTGCCATCAAGGCATCTCCCTCGAGAGTGAATCACGGTTAACTGCGATGAAGCCGGTTCGAAGATCAGCGAGGGAAGGTTGTTTTTGCTTTTATAGGGGAGGGCGCCCGGGGAGCGGACTGCATCGAAAAAACGATAGGGAGCTACGCTGTTTGGCGATGGTAGCAGAAGTGTGCGGCAATGTTACATCTTGCAATACAGTCAAATTGATGCCGGGAAGGTTTTGTGATTTCCGGTAGGAAGCTCGCGAACAGTCCTTCGCTGTCATTCGCGAGCTTCACCTGCGCCACGCCAGGGCTTACTTTGCCGGTACCAAGGTCAGCCGTTGTATGCCGTAGGCCTTCTCGAGGTTTTGCGGCTGCATCGGGAAGGTCATGTATTGGCCTTTGAGCCAGTTCTGGATGCCATCGGCGTAATGCGGGCTGGCCGGATTACCGGATTGCCCGGTGCTGTTGACACCCATCATTGGCTCGGGCTGGCCGAAGTCCACCACGATACGCATCGCTGGCACCAACCAGGCGTCGAAGTTGCTGCCCCAGTGGTACGCCGCCGCGTTAAGGGTAGTGTGGTCGCCGCCGGCCGGTACCGGCCCGCGATTGAGGTAGCTGTCGAGCGCGGCCAGGCCAGCCCGCTGGGTAGCGTCCAGCCACGGCGCCATTTTGGTGCCTTCGGTGGTCCAGCGGTACTGATGCAGCTTGCCCCACTGCCAGGCCTTGTGGTCCGTGCCCATCAGGCCATCGCCGCTGGTCACCGCCGCCGCCAGGCTGCGCCCCAGGATCGTGGGCTTGTCTTCCTTGCCAGGCGTGCGCGTGTCGTCCCAGAACGGGCTGTCGTCGCGGCCGAGCAGGTGGTCGGCCTGGGCAGAATAGGACTGATCGGCATTGGCCACGAAGGCTTTCCACGCAGGGCTATCGTCCGGCCCCAGCTCGTCAAGGAACGTCTGCCGCGCGCTTTCTTGCAGGAACAGTTCGTACAAGGCGGCATCGGCCGAGTCCGCCGACAGCCGACCATCGAACGCCATCAGCCGGGTGAGCGCCTCGCGGGCTTTGGCCCGGTCGGCGACGGGTAGGGCGTCGATGGCTTTCTGTAGCGGCTGGGCCATGCCGGGCGCCTCGAACATGCGCTTGAGCTTGGCGGCGAAGGGAGTGGTCTGATCGTACTGCCAGGCGATCATGCCGCGCGCGTCCTGCTTGCCGGTCGCCGCCAGCTGGGCAATGCGCTCACTGCGTTCTGGGTAATACCAGGAGCTGGACAGCTGCATGCCATAGCCGGGCTGGGCGGTACGCTGGTTGGCGGTGCCGAGCCAGCCACTGGCGGGGGCCTGGTCGTAGGGGTGCAGCATCGGGTCGGCATAGCCGTCCCAGTCGTAACGGCTGTCCCATCCCGGCGAGGGTACCAGCCCCTTGCCGTCCTTGCGGTTCGGGTACCGCCCGGTGACTTGCCAGCCGATGTCGTTGGCGTCGGCGAATACCATGTTCAAGGCAATGGCGCGGATGTCGCGGGCGCTGTCGAAGGCCTTCTCTACCGACTGCGCGCGGGAGAGATTGAAGAAGGCGTCCAGCGACTGGTCCTCTTTGAGGTCCGGTGTGTCCAGTGCCAGCCCATAGCCGCTGGCGAAGGGCGCGGGTTGCACGCCGAGCTTGCGCTCACCCAGGGCGGTATTGAGCAGCGGGCCGTGGCGGGTTTCGTAGATCACCTCGCGCACCGGGCTCTGGCCTTTGATGAAGAACGTTTCGTTGCGGGCGGTTGCACGCAGCCACTTGCCATCGGCCTGGTACATCAGCACGCCGTTCTCGCGCTTCACCCGCTCCAGGAACACGTCCTGGTTATCGCCCATCACCATGGTCATGCCCCAGGCCAGCTTGCCGTTGAAACCGGCCACTACCGCGGGCACCCCCGCAAGCGACACACCGGCAGCCTGGAATTTGGGCGCGCGGATCTGCACGAAATTCCAGGCGCTCGGAAGCCCGATGGGCAGGTGGGTATCGTTGGCGAACAGGCTCTTGCCGCTGCGGCTGCGCGACGGTGCCAGCGCCCAGTTGTTAGAGGCCGCCACGCCCAGCTGCCCAAGCCCGGCGAGCTGTTGGCTGACGGCGGTCAGGCTGGCGAACTGGCCGCCCAGCGACAGCCCCTTGAGCTTGGCCGCTTCCTCGAACGGCAAAGGCTCGTCGGGGTAGGTGGGCAACAGCCAGGCGAGGTTATCGGCGCCCACCTTCTGCGCCAGTACCAGGCTGTTGATTTCTTCCTGCAGGTTCATTTGCAGGCTGAAGTTCATGAGGCAGAACACCAGGGCCGAATCTTCGCCTTTCCAGTACTCAGGCTTATAGCCCGACTGCGCCAGGTCCATGGGCAGCTTGTCTTTGTAACGGAACAGCCAGGCGTTCACGCCGCGTGCATAGATCTCGAAGAAATTGCGCAAGCGTGGCGACGCGGCGGCGTACAGCTCGGCGGCGCGGCGCTTGAGGTCCACGGTGCGCATGAAGCGGTCGGCGTCCAGCACGCCCGGCCCGGCCATTTCCGCCAAGCGGCCTTGAGCCAACAGGCGCATGCCCACCATCTGGCTGATACGGTCGCTGGCATGGACGTAACCCAGCGCGAACAGCGCGTCATGGAAATTGCTGCTTTCGATCAGTGGCATGCCCAAGGCATTGCGCCGAACCGACACGTTTTGCCCCAGCCCCTTGAGCGGCTGCACCCCCATGGTCGGCGGCAGGCTTTCGCTGTTGTGATCGTCGACCCAGGCCGTGCATCCCGCGAGGCCAAGCGCCCCTGAAATAGCGGCGGCCAGGCCGAAACGGGGAACGAAGTGGCGGAAAGCAGACAACGCCATGGGGTGGCTCCTGGGGCAAGCATCGGAAAGGCGCTTAAGGTAGTTAGCCTATGGGCGGTTCGCAAGCCAGCCCATCAGCTTTATTTCAGGGCAACACGGGCGGAACAACCCTGCCAGCCGCCCGGTCCATTATGGGCAGGCATGAGGCCTCTTATCCTTACAATCACGGCCCGAAGGAGATACCGATGAGAAAGTGGGAAATCACCTTCCTAGACCACAAGGGCATCATCGACCGCCTGGAGCTTGCTTCGGATGACCAGCCGACGACTGAAGAAGCGGCTGTGGCGGTGCGTACAAAATTGTTCCCGGTTACTGCCAAGGCGGATCTCAACGATTTCGAAGGCCGCGTGGAGGCTCCCGCGGTGAAATGGCTGGAAGAACAGAACGGTGTAAGAATCACCGACATCAACGAGAAGGCTTGAATCCCTCCAAACGCCTCGCATCACCTTCATACGCTTCATGCAAGTGACCGGCGTGGCCGGTAACACGGAAAGTCTATCCATCGCATTCAGGAGGACGAGACATGAGCACTGTTTACCAGGAAGACATCAGCACGGTGTTACTGCGCAAGATGAAAGAAGGTGGGTTCGATTTCGCCGCCATCCATCCCATTGAATTTTATGCCGTGTTCCCGGACGAGGACGGCGCCCGAGCGGCCGCTGGCCAGTTCCGGGGCGAATCACTCAATGCACAGGTGATCGAGCGCCCGGATGGCGCCTGGCACCTTGAACTGTCGAAACTGATGTACGCCACCCGCTTCGGGATTGGTGAATTCGAACACGATTTCGAATGTGTAGTGGAGCCCCTGGGCGGGGAAATAGAAGGCTGGGGAGTGAAACATCGGCTGCCCGGGCACCGCGCGTAAGCCCGGCGCAAAAAAAAGGCCACCTCTACAGGTGGCCGAACGGGAAGTATCTGGGGCCGGCGATGCGCGCCGGGCATGGGGCTTAGTGTGCTCAAGGTGAGCGGGCAAGTGAAATCAACTGTGACTATGCAGGTCATAGCAATAAGCCGCTAACGGGCATTTGCGTTTACGTGATGCGTGGTAGGGGTTGCTCTGGCCGCGCTTGCACGGTTTTAGTGCGGTTCTGACCCAGGCAACAGGCAGCAACCGCGGCGGGTACCGTAGCGCTTGAGCTTCAGGGTGCTGGCACGGGGCTTGCGACAAAGGTATGTCCAGGTGACAAGGAGCACGGCATGAGCCGCACCTTTTATGACGAGATGTACGACGCGGACGGCCATGTTCGCCCGCACTATCAGGCTTTTGCCCAATGGCTTGCCCGCACCCCTGAAGAGCTCCTGTCCCAGCGGCGCCGCGAGGCGGACCTGCTGTTCCATCGCGCCGGTATTACCTTCACTTTGTACGGCGACGAGCAAGGCACCGAGCGCCTGATCCCCTTCGATACCATTCCGCGAAGCATTCCGGTCAGCGAATGGCGCGTGGTGGAGCGTGGCTGCATTCAGCGGGTGAAAGCGCTGAACATGTTCCTGGCCGACCTGTACCACGATCAGCGAATCATCAAGGCCGGCGTTATACCCGCCGAGCAGGTGCTCGCCAACGAGCAATATCAGCTGGCGATGCAGGGGTTGGACTTGCACCGCGACGTGTACTCGCACATTTCCGGAGTGGACCTGGTCCGCGATGGCGATGGCAGCTATTACGTACTCGAAGACAACCTGCGCACACCCAGCGGCGTGAGCTACATGCTCGAAGACCGCAAAATGATGATGCGCCTGTTCCCGGAATTGTTCGCGGCGCAGCGGATCGCACCGGTGGACCACTATCCCAGCCTGCTGCTCGACACGCTCAAAAGCTCCAGCCCTCTGGACGACCCCGGTGTGGTGGTGCTCACGCCGGGGCGCTTCAACAGCGCGTTCTTCGAGCATGCGTTTCTGGCCCGCGAAATGGGCGTGGAGCTGGTTGAGGGCGCCGACCTGTTCGTTCGTGACGAGAAAGTCTACATGCGCACCACCCATGGCCCGCAGCAGGTGGATGTGATCTACCGCCGGCTGGACGATGCCTTCCTCGACCCGCTCGCCTTCAACCCTGATTCCATGCTCGGCGTGCCCGGGCTACTCGCCGCCTACCGGTCCGGCAACGTGGTGCTGGCCAACGCCATTGGCACCGGGGTGGCCGATGACAAGTCGGTGTACCCCTTCGTGACAGACATGATCCGGTTCTACCTCGACGAGGAGCCGATCCTCAAGAACGTACCCACCTGGCAATGCCGCAAGCCCGATGAGCTGTCCCATGTGCTGGCGCATCTGCCCGAGCTGGTGGTCAAGGAAACCCAAGGCTCCGGGGGCTACGGCATGCTGGTGGGGCCCGCGTCCACCGCGGCCGAGATCGAAGCGTTTCGCGCCCGGATCAAGGCGCGGCCCGCGGCCTACATTGCCCAGCCCACCCTCAGCCTTTCCACCTGCCCTACCTTCGTTGAAAACGGCATCGCCCCGCGCCATATCGACCTGCGCCCCTTCGTGCTTTCAGGCAAGGAAACCCGCGTGGTGCCGGGCGGCCTGACCCGTGTGGCGCTGCGCGAAGGCTCGCTGGTGGTGAACTCCTCCCAAGGCGGGGGTACCAAGGATACCTGGGTGGTAGAGGATCAAGGAGGCACGCCCAATGCTCAGTAGAACAGCCTCGGACCTTTACTGGATGTCGCGCTATCTGGAGCGCGCCGAGAACATGGCCCGCATGCTCGATGTGAGCTATTCGCTGTCATTGATGCCGCAGGACGGGCGCACTGGCCTGGATGAAATGGCCATGCCACTGCTGATCACCGGCACGCTCGATGATTATCTGTCGCGCCACGGCGAGCTGGATCACGAGCGGCTGCTGCACTTCTTCGCCCTCGATGCCACCAACCAGGGCAGCATCTACAGCTGCCTGGGGGCAGCGCGGTCGTCGGCCCATGCCGTGCGCGGGCGGATCACCGCCGACATGTGGGAAAACATCAATGCTTCCTGGCTGGAGATCCGCGGCATCGCGGCGCAAGGCTTGCCTCAGTACGGCATGAGCCGCTTCTGCGAATGGCTCAAGGAGCGCTCGCACCTGTTCCGGGGCGCTACCTACGGCACCATCATGCGCAACGACGCCTTCCGCTTCATTCGTTTGGGGACCTTTCTGGAGCGAGCCGACAACACCCTGCGCCTGCTCGATGCCCGTTACGAAATGATGAGCATCAAGGCGCTGAACACCGTGGCGGACGATTCGGCGTGGAGCTATTACCAGTGGAGCGCGCTGTTGCGAGCGCTGTCCTCGTTCGAGGCCTATACCGAAATCTACCGCGACGCGCCCGCCGCGCGCCCCGTGGCCGAATTGTTGCTGTTGCGCGCCGACGTGCCGCGCTCGTTGCGCGCCTGCACCGAGGAAATCGACCAGATCCTGTCTGTGTTGCCAGGCGTCAACGGCCGCCCCGCCCAGCGCACCGCGGCGGAAATGGACGCGCGGCTGCGCTATACCGGTATCGACGACATTTTGCAGGAAGGCCTGCACGAATGGCTCAACCAGTTCATCGATGAAATACGCGAACTGGGCAATGTCATTCACCGCTGCTACCTGGAGGTTGTATGAGGCTTTCGATCAGTCACGAAACCACCTACCGTTTCGACGATGAGGTGCGCAGCAGCATTCAGTACCTTCGCCTTACCCCACACGACACCGAACGGCAGCACGTGCTGAGCTGGCAACTGGACCTGCCTCGCAGCGTTCGCCCGCAACTGGACCCCTTCGGCAACGTGTTGCACGTGCTGAGCCTGGACGGCCCTCACGGTGAAATCCAGATTCGCGCGCGGGGCCAGGTAGAGATCAACGAAACACTCGAAGCCGAGCATGAGCGGCCATCGCCGTTGCCTTACCTGCGCACCACCAGCCTCACGGAAGCGGACGCGGGCCTGCTGGAGTTCGCTCATGCCACATGTGGGGGGCGCCGTGACCGGTCCGCCCTGATCGAGCTGATGCACGGCCTGGCCGCGCACATGGCCGCCAGGGAGGTGAGCGACGCGCAGCCGCTGGCGGCGGCCGATGCATTCATCCAGCGCAGCGGCGCCTGTCACGACAAGGCTCATGCGTTTCTTGCGAGCGCTCGCGCCTTGGGCGTGGCGGCGCGCTATGTATCTGGATACCTGTATACACCTGGCAGCGATCGGCTGGCCGACCACGCCTGGGCAGAGGCGTGGCTCGATGGCGCCTGGTATAGCTTTGACGTGGCCGAGGGGCTGGCGCGCCCCGAGCGGCATCTGAAACTGGCGGTGGGCCTGGACCACCTCGATGCCTGCCCGGTTCGCGCCATGCGCCGCGTCGGCGGCGTGAAGGCCAGCAGCGGGCACGTGGAGGTCACCGCAAGCGCTTCGGCGGGCCCCGTCCTCGCGGTCGCGCGTCAGGAACAATAACGCTTCAAGCAACCCCCGCGCCGGCTCCCCGCCGGCCAGGCTCCGCTTTGCCTGGGCGTCAGCCGAAAAGGCGCCCCAGGTTCGGCAAGATCAAAAGCAATGTCGTGGCAAAGACGATGAGTCCCGCCTGGCGAAATTTGGGATGTTTGAACATGACTCTAGCCTTTCTTTTTGTTGACCAGCGCCGCCCCGCTGCCTGGGACGGCTTCACTGCGTATTGGCTGGTCGCGGTGCGCAGGCGAGCGGCCCGCGCGACCGGAACACTTTTCAATGTAGAAGCACTGACTGTGCTGTCCAGAGCGAACAGGTAGGGAATTGGCTGATTTTCAGGTCAAATCGGCACGGAACTCCTCGCCGTATCGTTTCAGTACGTTGACCTAGACAGCCTGCGTCGAGTCACGTGGCCGGCCGACCGTTCGTCTGTCGGTGGTATTGCATTTACCTGCCATTCCCATGCAGGCTTGGAGCAAGCAATTCCGCTTGTTTCGACCCGAGACCGATACCCATGTCGTTGCGCATCTGCATCCTCGAAACCGACCATATTCGCCCCGAGCTGGTCGAGCAGTACACCGGCTATGGCGCAATGTTCCAGGCGCTGTTCAAACGCCAGCCGGTTGCCGCGGATTTCGACGTGTTCAATGTGGTGGACGGCCAGTACCCGCCTGCAGACACGCGCTACGATGCTTACTTGGTCACGGGCAGCAAGGCTGACTCCTTCGGCACCGATCCCTGGATCGAAACCCTCAAGGCATTTCTGCTGGACCGCTACCAGCGCGGCGACAAGCTGTTGGGTATCTGCTTCGGCCATCAACTGTTGGCATTGCTGCTCGGTGGCCGCGCGCAGCGGGCCGAGCAGGGTTGGGGTGTTGGGAGTCATCGCTATCAGGTCCATGCCAGGGCACCCTGGATGACCCCTCACGGCGGCGAACTCACCTTGTTGATCAGCCATCAGGACCAGGTGACCGAACTCCCGGAAGGCGCCACCGTTGTAGCGTCGAGCGAGTTCTGCCGCTACGCCGCCTACCAGCTCAACGACCAGGTGTTGTGTTTCCAGGGCCACCCGGAGTTCGTGCACGATTATTCCCGCGCCTTGCTGGACCTGCGCCAGCAAAACCTCGGCGAGCATGTGTACCAGGCGGCCATGGACAGCCTGGCGCACGATCACGACGGTGCCACCGTGGCCGAATGGATGATGCGCTTCGTCGCCACCCCGCGTGAACAGGCGCAGAAGGCAGGTTGATTCGGTAGCAACTTGGCTATCTCAGCTTATGACCCTTTCCAGGCTACCGCCTGATCCCACAGGGTGATGTGAGCCCCCATCCATTATGGGACCAGGGGGCCGGCCATCCGGTGGAACCCGGAAAGTGGCGTCTAGCTTGTGGGACCGGGCGTAGCCCGGGAAGATGTGCAAGCCTATAACCACCCCGACCGCTTGAAGCTGGCGAACAGCCCGGTACAGCCCACCACGATTACTCCAAGCACGGTGAAATAGCCGTAGTGCCAGTTCAGCTCCGGCATGTATTGGAAGTTCATCCCGTAGATGCCGGCAATGGCGGTGGGGAAGGCAAGGATCGCCGCCCAGGCGGCAAACTTTCGCTGGGTCACGCTTTGCCGCGCGGATTCAAGCAGCATGCCGATCTCGATGGTTTGACTGGCAATATCGCGGATGCCAGTGAGGTCTTCCATTTGCCGAGTGACATGGATCTGCACGTCGCGGAAATACGGCCGCATGTTCTTGTCGATGAAGGGAAAGTCCAGCCGCTGCAGTTCCTCGCTGATCTCCAGCATCGGCGCAAGATAACGGCGCATGCGCAGCAGGTCGCGGCGCAGGTTGTGCAGGCAATGGATATCCCGCTCGTTCAGCGCCTGGCTCAGCACGTTATGTTCCAGCGTCTCGATCTCCTCATGGATGCTTTCGGTAACGGGCTGGTAGTTCTCGCTCACGAAGTCCAGGATCGCGTACAGCACGAAATCCTCGCCATGCTCCAGCAGGATCGGCCTGGCTTCGCAACGCTGGCGTACCAGCGCGTAGGACGCGGAATGGCCGTTGCGGCAAGTGATCACATAGCCCTTGCCGGCGAAGATATGGGTTTCGATGAATTCCAGCTTGCCGTCACGGCGCACTGGTGAATAGGTCACGATAAACAGCGCGTCGCCGAAGGTTTCCAGTTTGGGTCGGCTGTGTCGCTCCAGCGCGTCCTCGATGGCCAATTCGTGCAGCCCGAACTGCCGCTGCAGCAATGACAGCGTCGCGGCATCGGGTTCTTCAAGGCCTATCCACACGAAGTGGCGGGGCTGGCAGGCCCACTGGCGGCCATCCTCCAGCTTGATGTCGGTAACTTTCTTGCCGGCGCTGTACACCGCCGCCGCAACGACTCGGCCCATGATTGGTGGATCTCCACTGGTGTCGGCAGATCAGAGTGACGCTTGCGCTTGCAGTTCAGTGGCCTCGGACAGCTCGTCGATGCAGGTCTGCATCGCCTGCTCGCAGCGCGCCATCAATGCCGGGATGTCCTTTGCGGTCAGGCCCTGAGTGGGGATCGGCGCTAGCGAGCGCACGCAGATGTCGCCGCTGTGCCGGCGGTTGAAGTCCAGCGCGCGGGTGTAACGGCTCGCGCATACGGGGATGATCGGCACGCCTGCGTCGATTGCCATCATGAAGGCTCCCTTCTTGAACGGCAGCAAGCGGTCACTGGGGTTGCGCGTACCTTCGGGGAAGATCCAGATCGACGTGCGCTGGTCACGCAATACCCGGCTGGTGGTTTGCAGGGCCCGCCGTGCCTGGTAGGCATTGTCGCGGTTGAGCAGCACGTTGCCACCCAGCCAGAACAGTTGCCCGAACAGCGGCACCCAACCCAGGCTTTTCTTTCCGATGCAGGCCATGCGGCGCGGCACGATGGAGCCCAGGAAGAACACATCGAAGTTGGATTGGTGGTTGGCGATGATCACGAAGCCTGGCGGCTGAGCTTGCAGCGTGGCGACGTCCGCCTCCAGCCGCAGCCCCATCAGCGCTAACGACGGCCTGCTGTACAGCCGCGCGAAAATCCGGTTGTTGTCCGGGTTGAATGGCCGGGCCAGTCCGACCAGCAGGCCGAGTACGCCGACCAGCAGAAAATTCAGGCCCAACAAGGCCATGCGAACGATGTAGAGCATGCCAACTACTCTCGATGCAACGAAGGCCACGCAGTTTACGGTCGTGGCCAACGAGCGGCAAATGACATCGTTCGCGCCGGGGCTCAGCCGACCTTGAACTGCTCGCGGTCCAGGGCGATGGCCTGGTCCAGCGTCTCGAGCAGTGCCTTGCGCACCTTCAACTTGGTGTTGCGGTGGGCCAGCTGGTTGATGCTCTTGAGCCGCTGCGCGGCCTTGGTTGCCGCCGCGGCGAGCGCCTCGGGCGCAACCACTTCATCAAGAAAACCCGCGCTCAGCGCGCCTTGCGGATCGAACATTTCCGCGCAGATGACCGAGCGATGGAAAGCCGAACGGCGCAAGCGGTCGCGCGCCAGCTCGATCCCCGCATGGTGCATGGTCATGCCGATCATTACCTCATTGAGGCCAATGTGGAACGCGCCCTCGACGCCGATGCGGTAGTCCGCGGCCAACAGCAGGAACGCGCCTTTGGCCACGGCATGGCCGGTGCAAGCGACAACCACCGGATGGGGGTGGGCCAGCAAACGCCGGGCAAGGGTAGAGCCCGCGGTTACCAGCTCCACCGCCTGTTGCGGCCCGGCGGTCATCACTTTGAGGTCGTAACCACCAGAGAGGATCCCTGGCTGGCCGGTAATCACCACCACGGCGCGGTCGGCTTCGGCCTGGTCCAGCGCCTGATTGAACGCATCGATCATTGCCGGGGAGATAGCGTTCACCTTGCCATTGTTGAGCGTAAGCGTTGCCACGCCGTCGGCCAGGCGGTAGTCGATCAGGTCGGACATGGAGCGGTTTCCTTCTTGTGAGAGGAGGCAAACGGTAACTGGCACCTTCGTCCCGGTAAAGCGCGATGGCTGACCCGGCGGTCACGGCCGGGGAGGGCCGTTTGGGTAAGCGCATGAAAAGCATAAAAAAAGCTTTGCCATCCGATTCTGTTTCGACTACATTAGCGCGCCTCGACACACTGACGGTGTGAAGAGCTTCGGTGAGGTGTCCGAGTGGTTGAAGGAGCACGCCTGGAAAGTGTGTATACAGGAAACTGTATCAAGGGTTCGAATCCCTTCCTCACCGCCACATAAAGAAAGCCCCGCAGGCCAACGCTTGCGGGGCTTTTTGCTTTCCAGCCGTCAGGCCAGGCGGTCGCGCGCGGTCTTGGGGCCGAGGGTTTCGTTGATTTGCCCGAACGTTTCCCGGCTGGCGATCGCTGTCAGCATCCGGCCGTCCTTCAAGGTGGCCACGAAGGTCACTTCGTGTTCCTTGCCCCCGAACCACAGCCCCGCCATGAAGCCCACCGGGCCGGCTACCAGCGCGCCAGCCATGCCCCAGCCCAGCGCTGGCCCCAGATGCCGGGCGGTTTCCTCGTTGGCGATGGTGAGCCTGGCCACCCGGTTGAGCGGAATCCGTTCGCCGTGAGAGGGGTGGCGTATGGTTTTCAAGGTAAAGGCGTCGCCTTCGAATTGGCCGTCGCCCTGAAGAAAGTCGCCGGCCTGGATAGTGATCTTGGCCATGCCGCGGTCCCGCCCATGGTTCGTGAGGTTCCCTCTGGAATAGCTCATGGTGGCGCTTCGTCAATGCCGGAGCGACGGAGGGGCGGGGCAGCCTTCAATCAGCCTGGGTGATCACATAGTGCTGCGGCTTGCCGGCCACCTGAAGGTGCACCTCGTCGCCCTCGCGGTGCCGCAGCAGCGCCTGGCCTAACGGCGCCCGGGGGGTGATGACCGTCACGCTCCGGCCCTCGGCCTGTACTACCAGGCCTGCGGCATCGGGCCCGATGAATAGCGCTCGGGCGTCGCCCTCGACGGTTTCCAACTCCACGTAATCGCCTACCCGCAGGCCAAGCTCGGGGTTGTGCTCGATGATGGGCAGGTCCCGCAAGCGGCTCAGCGCCTGCGCTATCTCGGCCATCCGGCGGGCTTGCCCGGTTGCCAGATAGGAGGCTTCCAGGCCCAGGGTGTCGTACTTGTTCTCCGCGACGTTTTCTTCATGGGTGGCTGCTTCATAGGCCGTTTGCGCCGCGCGCTGGGCAACGGCCAGGTCACGCTCGAGCGCACTTACGATCAAGGCATGCAGTTGGCGCTTGTTCATCAATTGCAGAACCTCGCAACCTGTTCGCGGCTTTCATCCGTGGCGGCGCTTTGCGCCTGTTCCAGCCAGAACTGGCACTTGGCGTTGGCCTGATTCGCGGGGTTGGCCCGGGCGGCGGCTTCAGCGTCGCGCAGCGATTGCTTGTGCAGGTTCTGCTGGTAGTGCTGGAACATCTCGTCGGCGCCAGGCCCGGGCTCGACCGGCTGCCGCGCCTCGGGCGGCGAAAGCGGGCGGGGGCTTGGGCGAGGCGGCCCCTCTCCGGGGGCGATTCCGGGGTTTGGCGCCATGGAGGGGGCTTGTGGCAAGGGCGGCGCGTAGCCGTAATGCCAGGCGGCCCAGCCGGTGAGCAGGATGAGTACAAAACCCAGCCACATGCCCAGTGCGATGGGCAGCACCAGCGAAAGGCCGGGAATACGCACCGCAAGGGTACGGCGAGGAGGGCGGGCGGGCATTACTGGTCTCCAAAAACGTTCCAGGTGGGCACAGGCGCCAGACGATAGTGTGGCACAGTCCGTGCTGGCTACAGTGGACGGGCTTGAGGCCAGCCCGCACAATTCGCGGTTTGCCTTGCTCGGCGGGAGTGCAATGGACAACAGCTGGGATATTTTCTGCAAGGTGGTGGACAACTTCGGCGACGCGGGGGTTACCTGGCGCCTGGCCCGCCAGCTGGCCCATGAGCATGGGCTGAAGGTGCGCCTGTGGATCGATGAGCCAAGCGTGTTCGCGCGGTTATGCCCCGGCGCCGACCCGTTGGCGCCGTCCCAGACCGTACAAGGCGTGGAAGTGTGCCGCTGGGTCGAGCCCTGGCACAGCGTGGCGCCCGCGCGGGTAGTGATCGAAGCATTCGGCTGCAAGTTGCCGCCCGCCTACGAGGCTGCACTGGCAGCCAAGCCTGGCGACACCCTCTGGGTGAACCTTGACTACCTCAGCGCCGAGCCTTGGGTCGGTGGGTGCCATGGCCTGCCTTCAATGAAGTCGGGCGGCGTGCGCAAGTTCTTCTTCTTCCCCGGCTTTCGCGAGGACACCGGTGGCTTGCTGCGCGAGTCCGATCTGCTCGCGCGCCGAGCCAGCTTCGAATCTGATGCCGGCGCGCGCGCGGCCTTCCTGGGTAGCCTGGGCGTAAGCCCCGCCGCGGGCGCGCGGTTGATCTCGTTGTTCGCCTATGAAAACGACGGCCTGGCTGGCTGGCTGGAACGGTTGGCCAGCGCACCCCAGCCCGTTCATTTGCTGGTGCCGGAGGGGCGGGTGCTCGCCAGCCTTGAGCCTTGGGTTGGGGCGCGGTTGCGGCCAGGCGAAACCCATGCCCGGGGCGCGCTGACTGTTCAGGTGCTGCCGTTCGTTTCGCAGGATGCCTACGACCGGTTGCTATGGGCCTGTGATTTCAACGCCGTGCGCGGGGAGGATTCCTTCGTGCGGGCCCAATGGGCGGGGCGACCGATGCTCTGGCACATCTATCGCCAGGACGAATATGCCCACTGGGAAAAGCTTGAAGCGTTTCTGGATCTGTACACCGAGGCGCTGCCCCACGCTGCCGCTCAGGCGCTGTCGGGGCTGTGGCGCGCCTGGAACATGGATGGCGACATGGCGGCCGCCTGGGCAGGCTTCGAGGCCCATCGCGACGAGCTGCAAGCTCATTCCCGCGCATGGTGCGAGCGATTGGCCGCTCGCCCGGACCTTGCCGCAGCGCTGGTACAGTTTTGCCGAAATTCGCTATGATACGCGGCTAGACCGTCACCACCCCATTCGGAATTGCGTAATGAAAACTGGTAAAGAGCTCAAACCCGGTACCGTCCTGCGGATCGACAACGATCCTTGGCTGGTGCAGAAGGCCGAATTCACCAAGTCCGGCCGTAACAGCGCGATCATGAAGACCAAGCTGAAGAACCTGCTGACCGGCTACAAGACCGAAACCGTATATTTCGCCGATGACAAGCTGGACGACGTGATCCTGGATCGCAAGGAAGCCACCCTGTCGTACATCAGTGGTGACACTTACACCTTCATGGACACCACCGACTACACCATGTACGAGCTGAACGCCGAGGACATCGAAGCTGTTCTGCCGTACATCGAAGAAGGCATGGAAGACATCTGCGAAGCCGTGTTCTTCGAAGGCCGCCTGGTATCGGTAGAACTGCCGACCACCATCAGCCGCCAGGTGGACTACACCGAGAACGCCGCCCGTGGCGATACTTCCGGTAAGGTCATGAAAACCGCCAAACTGAAAAACGGTACCGAAATCCAGGTCGCTGACTTCGTCAACATCGACGACTTCATCGACATTGATACCCGTGACGGCTCCTTCAAGGGCCGCAGCAAGAAGTAATAATTTGCTGCCACGAAAAACCCGGCCTTGCGCCGGGTTTTTTTATGCCTGGTCAACGCAGCGGTGGCGTCAGGTGTCAGACGTTATCCTGCAGCCGGGCGCGCAGTTCGAGCAAACGATCCTGCAGCTTGCGCAGGTCGGGTGGGTCCAGGGCTACCGCGCCGAAGACGCAGGCTGGAATTTCCAGCGCATCGTCGCGCAGGTTCCGGCCAGCCTCGGTCAGGTTCACGATCACCACACGTTCGTCTTCCTTGCTGCGAGTGCGGCTGAGCAACCCAAGGCTCTCTAGCCGCTTGAGCAGCGGGGTGAGGGAACCGGGGTCGGTGAGCAGCCGGGTGCTGATCTCGCCAACGGTCATGCCGTCACGCTCCCACAGCACAAGCATGGCCAGGTATTGGGGATAGGTAAGCCCCAGCTTGCTGAGCAAGGGCTTGTACACCTTGGTCATCAGCAGCGAGGTGGAATAGAGGGCAAAGCAAAGCTGGTTATCCAGCAGCAAGTGATCGCCGGAGTCGGCCGCCTGTTTTGTTGAATGTTCGGCTTTCATGCTGATCCTTGGTGTCGAATGACGATGAAATGGTGCGGAGGTATTTAGTGTGCCATTCAATCCATGTCGGCTCTATGGGTACTGTAGTGAGCAGCTTGAAATTTCGAGCCGTGAACGCATTCAGAAGTTCGTTAAATGTTGTTTTCCCGTACGATGGCGCGTTTTTACGGAGGGCAGCATGCTGGACTGGTTAGGCTATGTCGCTTTTGGCGCGGCGCTGGGAACCTTGGGTGGGCTATTCGGCATCGGGGGCGGCCTGATCGCCATTCCGGCGCTGGGGCTGCTGTTCGGGCTGGACCAGCAACTGGCCCAAGGCACCGCGCTGGTGATGGTGGTGCCCAATGTACTGTTGGCGCTGTGGCGCTACCACCAACGCAATCGTATCGATATCCGCCATGCGGTGGCCCTCGGGGTGGCCGGGCTGGTGTGCGCCTGGCTTGGGTCGCTGTGGGCGGTTGGCCTGGACGGCGCCGTGATGCGCAAAGGCTTCATTGGCTTTCTGCTGTTTCTGGTGCTTACCAATCTGGTGCGCATGTTCGGGCGCCAGGCGCCACCCAGCCAGGCGCTCAAACATGGCTGGCCATGGCTGGCGGCGCTCGGTGGGCTGGCGGGGCTGGCGGGCGGGTTGTTCGGGGTGGGCGGCGCGGTGGTCGCCACCCCAGTACTTACCGCGGCGTTTGGCGCTTCCCAGGTGGTTGCCCAAGGGCTGTCGCTCGCGCTCGCCGCGCCCAGTACCGGCATCACCTTGGTGACGTACGCGCTTCACAGCCATGTGAATTGGGCCATGGGGCTGGCCATGGCGGTGGGCGGCCTGTTGAGTATCAGCTGGGGCGTGCGCCTGGCCTATGCCTTGCCGGAGCGCGTGTTGCGCGCCGCGTTCTGTGGCTTCCTGTTGCTGTGCGCATTGATGCTGGCGCTCAAGGTGTGATCAAAGGCGGAAGCCTTCGGCGATGAAGTCAGCCAGGGATTCACTGACCGTCGACTGGGTGGTCGGGTTGCGCAGCAGCATCACGTTAGCCAAGGGGAGTTCTGGAAGCTGCTCCGCTGGGCCGAGAATCCGCATATCGGCAGTGATCAGGCTGCGCAGCTGAGCGGTGACCGCCAGGCCGGCGGTGACCACGGCCATGATCGCCGCCAGGCTGGGGCTGGTGTAGGCGATGCGGTAAGCCTTGCCGGTGGTATCCAGAGCGTTGCAGGCCCACGCCCGGCAGAAACAATCGGTGTTGAACATCGCCAGCGGCATCGGGTCCCGCTCGTGAGGGGAAAAACCGCTCGCCTCTGCCCATACGAAGCGTTCCTGGCGCAACAGCTGCCCGACTTCATGGCCCGGTTCGCGAGTCACGATAGTGAGGTCCAGGTCCTGGCGGTTCATCAAGGCCCGGGAGCTTTCGCAATGCACTTCCACCTGCACCAGAGGGTAGGCTTCGGCGAATCGCGACAGGATGCCCGGCAGGAAGCGCATGGCGTAATCGTCCGGGGTGCCGATGCGCACGGTGCCCACCATATGAGGCGCCCGCAGCGTGTTGAACACCTCACTGTGCAACTTGAGGATGCGTCGAGCGTAGCCCAGCAGTACCTGCCCTTCGGCGGTCAAGCGCACCTGCCTGCCGTCGCGCTCGAACAGCTGCCGCTGCAGCACGTCCTCTTCAAGCCGCTTCATCTGCATGCTCACTGCCGACTGCGTGCGGTTCACCAATTCGCCAGCGCGGGTGAAGCCACCGTGATCGGCGATGGCAACAAAGGTACGCAGCACATCTGAATCGATACTGGGGTAACTGGCCATTCATCAAAACCCGAGATGGGAGGGATAAGAAACATTCGTTGGATTGATCATATGCTCAGGTAGACACTTTGCCCATCACTCACGGAGGGCAACGAGATGAAAGGTCAAAAAGGTTTTGTAAGGGCGCACCCAGCGCCGTTTCAATCAGTCTCGGCTACTGGCTGGCTCAAAGCCGTAGTAGGGCGCATCGGCCGTTGGCATGAACTGGCACGGCAGCGGCGGCAGTTGGCATCACTGAGCGACAACGCGTTGCATGACCTGGGGCTTAGCCGCGCCGACATTGCCTCGGAAACAGAGCGGCCGTTCTGGGATGACCCGCTCAAGCACTAACCCCGGTAGGAGCTGGCGCAGCCTGCAAACATGCCCTGGCTACGGCGGGCCCCGTGGGGTTGAAGCCGCTACCAAGGGCTTCCTGGGCTAAGGTATCAGTTTGCATGTTCGGACTTGCCTATGCCGCCGCGCGTATCGTTCAGCCAGCCAGAAGCCCGTCGGCTGGCACTGCATGCCCAGGGGTTCGGCGCGCGCCAGGGCCGCCACGAGCCTCGGCATTTGTTGGCAATGGCCGAGCGCCTCGGTGCGTTGCAGCTCGATTCGGTCAATGCGCTGGCGCGTTCCCATTATCTGCCGCTGTTTTCCCGCTTGGGCGGCTACTCCCGCAACACGCTGGACCAGCTAGCCTGGGGCAAGGGGCGGCAGCGGCGGCTGTTCGAGTACTGGGGGCATGAAGCCTCGCTGCTACCGTTGAGCCTTGAGCCGTTTTTGCGCTGGCGCATGGCACGCGCCCGCCGCGGGGAAGGCATCTATCGGCAGCTGGCCCGCTTCGGCGCCGAGCACCCCACGCGCGTGGCTGAAGTACTCGATCACGTTCGGCGGGGCGGCGCGCTGGGGGCCGGTAGCCTTTCAACCCGCGAAGGGCGGGCAGGCCCCTGGTGGGATTGGAGCGAAGAAAAAATGGCCCTGGAGTGGTTGTTCGCGGCGGGCGAGGTCACTGTGGCGTCGCGCCGTGGCTTCGAGCGGCTTTATGACCTGCCGGAGCGAGTGTTCCCGGCCGCCGTGCTTGCCCAACCCACGCCGGACGAAGGCGATGCCCAACGCCAACTGCTGATGCACGCGGCGCGGGCCCTTGGGGTGGCGACCGAGCGGGACCTTCGCGCCTATTTCCGGCTGAGCCCCAGCGATGCGCGCGTCCGGCTCCAAGAGCTGGGAGAAGAGGGCGGCCTGTTGCGCTGCGAAGTGGAGGGTTGGGCGCAGCCGGGCTGGTGCGTGCCGATTTCCCGCGTGCCCGGGAACGTTGCCGCCAGTGCGCTGCTGTCGCCGTTCGACTCCCTGATCTGGGAGCGCGACCGCGCCGAGCGGCTGTTCGGTTTCCGCTACCGGCTGGAGTTCTATACCCCACCCGCGAGAAGGGTGTACGGCTATTACGTGATGCCGTTCCTTCATCAGGAAGCATTGATTGCCCGGGTGGATCTGCGCGCCGACCGGGCCGCTGATTGCTTGCGGGTACACGCGGTGCACCAAGAGGCACCGCGGCTGGGCGACGATGCGCTGCATGCCCTGGCCACCGCGCTGAAGCACTTGGCCGCCTGGCTAGGCCTGGCGGCGCTGGACGTTCAATGCGCTCGCCCCGAAGGGCGCGTGCTGCTGAACGCGATCCGGCTCAACGACGAACCCCTTTGAGGGTTTCGGCGATCATGAACGCCAGCTCCAGAGACTGATCGGCATTCAGCCGAGGGTCGCAATGGGTGTGGTAGCGGTCGCAGAGGCCGTCCTCGGTGATTGGCCGCGAGCCGCCGATGCATTCGGTGACATTCTGCCCTGTCATCTCGATATGGATGCCACCGGCGTGGGTCCCTTCGGCTTGGTGCACTTGGAAGAAATCCTTCACTTCCCCCAGGATCTGGGCGAAGTCCCGGGTCTTGTAGCCGCTGCTTGCCTTGATGGTGTTGCCGTGCATGGGGTCGCTGCTCCACAGTACCTGGCGCCCTTCGCGCTGTACTGCCCGCAGCAGGCCAGGCAAGTGGTCGCCCACCTTGCCGGCGCCCATGCGCACGATCAGGTTCAAGCGGCCAGGGTCGTTGTCGGGGTTGAGCACGTCGATCAGCCGCACCAGTTCGTCCGGGGCCATGGTCGGGCCGACTTTCACCCCGATAGGGTTGTTCACCCCGCGCAGGAATTCCACGTGGGCGCCGTCCAGCTGACGGGTGCGGTCGCCGATCCACAGCATGTGGGCCGAGCAGTCATACCAGTCGTTGGTCAGGCTGTCCCGGCGCACGAAGGCTTGCTCGTAGTTGAGCAACAGCGCTTCGTGCGCGGTGAAGAAGCTGGTTTCGCGCAACTGCGGCAAGTCATGCAGGCCGCAGGCGCGCATGAAGCCAAGGGTTTCATCGATGCGGTCGGCCAGGCGGTGGTATTTGTCCGCCAGCGCCGAGTTGGCGATGAAGTCCAGGTTCCATTTGTGCACCTGGTGCAGGTCGGCAAAACCGCCCTGCGCAAAGGCGCGCAGCAGGTTCAAGCTGGCGGTGGACTGGTGATAGGCCTGCATCAGCCGCTCGGGGTCGGGGGCGCGGCTCTGCGCGTCGAAACCGATGCCGTTGACGATGTCGCCTCTATAGGCCGGTAGCGTCACCAATCCCTGGGTTTCGTCGTTCCCCGAGCGCGGCTTGGCGAACTGGCCGGCCATGCGCCCCACCTTCACCACCGGGCAGCCCGCCGCGAAGGTCATCACGATCGCCATTTGCAACAACACCTTGAAGGTGTCGCGGATCTTGGCGGCCGAGAACTCCGCGAAACTCTCCGCGCAGTCGCCGCCTTGCAGCAGGAACGCGCGGCCCTGGGTCACCTCGGCGAATTGCCGGCGCAACTCGCGTGCTTCCCCGGCGAACACCAGCGGCGGGAAGCCTGCGAGGGTGCGCTCCACTTTGGCCAAATGGTCGGCGTCAGGGTAGCTCGGCTGCTGTTTGATCGGCAGTGAGCGCCAGCTGTCTGGGCTCCAGGGGGCGGACATGGTGACCTCGCGGGTTGAAGGGCAGGGGGGCTGGATCTTACCGCACAACCGCCGGGTTCGCTGCGCTGGCCAATTGCCGGGGAGTCAGGGAGAATGGCCGGTTTCCGCCTGAAGAACGCCCCGCCGTGGACGAACCGACCCAACCCACGCCGCCTCCGTCCGAGGAACGCCTGCTCGCCGAAGTGGAAGATGCCTTTGGCGTTGTCCGCGTGTGGGAGGTGGGTGACTACCGCTTCCTGGAGTTTGGCGCGGCCATCGAACAAAGCTGTGTGTTCATGCCCGACCCCGCCTGGCTCGAGTACGACTACACCCGCGCCATGCTCATTGGCGCGCTGTGCCACGAGGCGCCGGAAACCGCGCTGTTTCTCGGCCTCGGCGCTGGCAACCTCACCCAAGCCTGCCTGGCGCACCTGCCGCTGGAGGATGTGGAGTGCATCGAGCTGCGGCCGGATGTACCGCGCCTTGCCATGGAGTACATGGGCCTGGCCGACGACCCGAGGTTGTACATCCGCATTGGCGACGCGCTGGAACTGCTGCCCAGCGCCGAATCCGCCGACCTTGTGTTCGTGGACCTCTATACGGACCAGGGCCCGGGTGTCGCTCACCTGGCATGGCGCTTCCTGGAGCAGTGTCAGCAACGGCTTAACCCTGGCGGCTGGCTGGTGATCAACCAGTGGGCCAGCGATGACGGCAAGCCACTGGGCGCCGCCTTGCTGCGCGGCCTTTATCATCGCCACTACTGGGAGCTGCCGGTAAAGGAAGGAAATGTGATTCTGCTGGTGCCCGCCGACCTGGAGCAGCAGCTGGATTTCGACGCCCTTCGCGAGCGTTGCGCCGCCTTGGCGCCACGGCTGGGATATTCGCTCGATGGCCTGCTGAAGGCGCTACGGCCGGCCTCCTGAGCAAAGCCAACGGGCACAGGCGAGGCAGCGCTGTCTTGCCTGAGAAAAAATCCCCCCGCAAGGGCGCTTTTCGGGTATGATGCGCGCCGGCCTTTTAACGGGCCACGTTTAGGTAGCATTCTCCGAAGACAGCTTCGGCTGACGTCCGCGCTAGCGGGCTCTCCTGACGATTCATTCATCAATCGTTTTCGCAAATCCCCGCCGCCAAAGTTGCCAGGGTGACTCTCGAAGTCTTACGGCATGCGCAACTTTGGAGCATGGGTCTTTGCGGATGCACTTAGAGGCAGACCCATGACCCAGGAATCCGGCGGCTTCGCCGCGCTCGAACTTCATCCAAGCATCGTTGCCGCAGTCATTGCCACAGGGTACGAAGAACCCTCGGCGATCCAGCAGCAATCGATCCCGATCATCCTTGCCGGTCATGACATGATCGGCCAGGCGCAGACCGGTACCGGCAAAACCGCCGCGTTCGCTCTGCCGATCCTGTCCCGTATCGACCCGAGCAAGCGCGAGCCGCAAGCCCTGATCCTGGCGCCAACCCGTGAGTTGGCGCTGCAAGTGGCTACCGCGTTCGAAACCTACGCCAAGCAGATGCCTGGCGTGAACGTTGTAGCCGTATATGGCGGTGCCCCGATGGGCCCGCAGCTCAAGGCCATTCGCAATGGCGCGCAAATCGTCGTCGCAACCCCTGGCCGCCTGTGCGACCACCTGCGCCGCGACGAAAAAGTGCTGGCCACCGTCAACCACCTGGTGCTTGACGAAGCCGACGAAATGCTCAAGCTGGGCTTCATGGATGACCTCGAAGTGATCTTCGACGCGATGCCTGAAACCCGCCAGACCGTGCTGTTCTCGGCTACCCTGCCGCAGTCCATCCGCGCGATCGCCGAGCGTCACCTCAAAGATCCAAAGCACGTCAAGATCCAGAGCAAGACTCAAACCGTCTCGGCCATCGAACAGGCGTTCCTGCTCGTTCATGCCGACCAGAAGGTGCCCGCGGTACTGCGCCTGCTGGAAGTGGAAGAGTTCGATGCCCTGATCGCCTTCGTGCGTACCAAGCAGGCCACCCTGGACCTGGCCAGCGCGCTGGAAGCCAAGGGCTACAAGGCTGCCGCCCTCAACGGCGACATCGCCCAGAACCAGCGTGAGCGCGTGATCGACTCGCTCAAGGATGGCCGCCTGGACATCGTCGTCGCTACCGACGTCGCCGCCCGTGGCCTGGACGTACCGCGCATCACACACGTGTTCAACGTGGACATGCCGTACGATCCCGAATCCTACGTTCACCGTATCGGCCGTACTGGCCGTGCCGGTCGCGAAGGTCGCGCCCTGTTGCTGGTAACCCCACGCGAACGCCGTATGTTGCAGGTGATCGAGCGCGTGACCGGCCAGAAGGTTACCGAGGTGCGCCTGCCAGGCGCCCAGGCGGTACTGGATGCCCGCATCAAGAAGCTGACCAACAGCATCGCGCCGCTGGTGGCCGATGCCGAAGCCAGCCATGGCGAACTGCTGGACCGCCTCACCGCGGATATCGGCTGCAGCCCGCGCGCCCTGGCCGCCGCGCTCCTGAGCAAGGCCACCAATGGCCAGGCGCTGGATCTGGCGACCGTGGAGCGTGACCAGCCGCTGGTTCCGACCGCAGGTGCACAGCGCGAGCGCACCGGTGAGCGTAGCGGCGAGCGCCACGAGCGCCGCGCCCCGATGCCACTGGGCGAAGGCCGCGTTCGCTGCCGCACCGCCCTGGGTGCTCGCGACGGTATCGCCGCGAAGAACCTGCTGGGCGCCATCCTCAATGAGGGCGGCCTGGTACGCGAAACCATCGGTCGCATCCAGGTGCGTGACAGCTTCAGCCTGGTGGAGCTGCCGGAAGACGGTCTCGACCGCCTGCTGGCCAAGCTCAAGGACACTCGCGTTGCCGGCAAGCAGCTGAAGCTGCGCCGTTATCGCGAAGACTGAGCCGCGCCCGCTGTAAACAAAACCCCCGCCTGAGTGCGGGGGTTTTTGTTTTCATGGCCAGCCCTGCGTGGTTGTGGGGGCAGGGCGCAGCTCGCGGAGAAGCCAAACGGCCCTTCAATCAAACCGATACACATCCATCCCCAGCGCCCCAAGGGTGAAGCCTTGGTGCACGATGCTGAAGCGCTTGCCGGCTCCCAGGGCGAAGTACAGCGGCAACAGGTGTTCTTCGCTCGGATGGTTGCGCGCCGCATGAGGTGCCTTGCGGCGATAGTCCATCAGCGCTTCTATGTCCCCGGTGCCGAGCTTGTCCGCGACCCAGTCCCGAAATGCCAAAGCCCACGGCGCGGATACTTCATCGTCGGCCTGGCGGTCCAGCTCGCGCAGGTTGTGAGTAATGCTGCCCGAACCGATCAACAACAGGCCCTCGTCCCGAAGCGACGCCAGCGCCTGCCCCACCGCCACTTGATAGGCAGGCCCGTATTGGCTTGGCATCGAAACTTGTACTACCGGGATATCAGCGTTCGGGTACATCAACCGTAGAGGCACCCAGGCGCCATGATCGAACGGGCGTTGTGGGTTCAGGCTTGCCGGCAACCCCTTTGCAATCAACTGTTCCATGACGCGGGCCGCCAGCTCAGGGCTACCCGGGGCGGGGTATTGCAGCGCGTACAGCGCTGGCGGGAAGCCCCCGAAGTCATGCCATGTGGGAGGCGCGGGGTGGCTGGCCACTTCCAGGCCGGTGCTTTCCCAGTGGGCGGATACCAGGACTATGGCTTTGGGCCGAGGCAACTCGCTGGCGAGCCGGCGCAGGGCAGGGCCGCTGGCGCCGGGCTCGAGGGCGAGCATGGGGGAACCGTGGGAAATGAACAGACTGGGCAGCATGGCGGCCTCGCGGATAAACAGTAATGGCTTATCTTGTTCGAGGCGCTGGTGGGAAATCCAACGGGTTTTTTCGCACGAACCCATCGAATTTTCCGGTTGGGCAAACGAAAAGGGCGACTTGCGCCGCCCGTTCCGTTCTTGCGTTACCCGCGCCGACGCAGCGCGTCGATGCGCTCTTCCAGAGGCGGGTGGCTCATGAACAGGCCAGCCAGCCCATGTTTGAGGCCGCCATTGATGCCGAACGCCGTGAGGGTGTCGGGCATGGTCACCGCCACGCCCTGTTCGGCCCGCAGGCGTTGCAGCGCGTTGATCATCGCCCCGGTGCCGGCCAGGCGAGCACCGGCGTCGTCGGCGCGGAATTCCCGGCGCCGCGAGAACCACATCACGATGATGCTGGCCAGGATGCCCAGCACCAGCTCGGCGAAGATGGTCGCGATGTAATAAGCCATGCCTTGGCCTTCTTCGTTCTTGAAGATGACCTTGTCCACGAAGTTGCCGATGATCCGGGCGAAGAACATCACGAAGGTGTTTACCACGCCCTGCACCAGCGCCAGGGTGACCATGTCACCGTTGGCCACGTGGCCGATCTCGTGCGCGAGTACCGCGCGCACTTCATCGGGGGAAAACCGCTCCAGCAGGCCCTGGCTCACCGCCACCAGCGCGTCGTTACGGTTCCAGCCGGTCGCGAAGGCGTTGGCCTCGTAGGCCGGGAAGATCCCCACCTCAGGCATCTTGATACCCGCTTCGCGGGACAGCTGCTCCACGGTCTGCAGCAGCCACTGTTCGTGACGCGTGCGTGGCTGGGTAATGATCTGGGTTCCCGTGCTCATGCGCGCCATCCATTTGGAGATGAACAGCGAGAACAGCGAGCCGGCGAAACCGAAGACCGCGCAGAAGATCAGCAGCTGACTGAGGTTAAGGTCTACCCCGTTTGCCGCCATGAAGCCGTTGAAGCCGAATAGGCTCAGGGTGATGCTGGCGATCAGCACCACCGCAAGGTTGGTGGCCACGAACAGCAGAATGCGCATCATGGTGTCGAGTTACTCCTGACGGATTGAAGTGAAGCGTAGTCGGCTATATAAGGCGCCCCCCGGGGCGATTCAACAGATCGACTATTTCAAACTGTGTCTTCAGAAGTTTCCTACACGCTGCGTCGACATATTCGACACGTGGTGCCTGCAGCGAAGCGGCGCTGGAAAGGGCTCTGGAATGCGGGCGCGACAAGCGGCGCGCCCTTTTGCAGTTACTGGCGGTAGGTGCGAAGGAAGGTGCCGATCCGGCCGATCGCTTGTTCGAGGTCGTCTACCCTGGGCAGTGTCACCACGCGGAAGTGGTCCGGCCACGGCCAGTTGAAGGCGGTGCCCTGAACCACCAGCAGCTTCTCGGAGAGCAGCAGGTCGAGAACGAATTTTTCGTCGTTGAGGATCGGGCACACCTTCGGGTCGATACGCGGGAAGGCATAGAGCGCGCCCATGGGTTTGACGCAGCTCACGCCGGGGATGTCGTTGAGTAGCTCCCAGGTGCGGTTGCGTTGTTCGAGCAGGCGGCCTGGCGGCAATACCAGGTCCTTGATGCTCTGGTAGCCGCCCAGCGCGGTTTGAATGGCGTGCTGGCTGGGCACGTTGGCGCACAGGCGCATGTTGGCCAGGATGTCCAGGCCTTCGATGTAGCTCTGGGCGTGCTGCTTGGGCCCGGAAATGGCCAGCCAGCCGGAGCGGAAACCCGCCACCCGGTAGGATTTGGACAAGCCGTTGAAGGTCAGGCAAAGCAGGTCCGGCGCGAGTGACGCGCTGCTGATATGCACGGCTTCGTCATAGAGAATCTTGTCGTAGATTTCGTCCGAAAACACCACCAGGTTGTGCTGGCGCGCCAGTTCCAGCATGCCGAGCAGCACCTCTTTGGAATACACCGCACCAGTGGGGTTGTTCGGGTTGATGATGACCATGGCCTTGGTATTGGGCGTGATCTTGGCCTTGATGTCTTCCAGGTCGGGCCACCAGTTGGCCTGCTCGTCGCACAGGTAGTGCACCGCGTGGCCGCCGGCCAGGCTGACTGCGGCAGTCCACAGGGGGTAATCCGGCGCCGGGATCAGCACCTCGTCGCCATTGTTGAGCAGCGCCTGCATGGACATCACGATCAGCTCGGACACACCATTGCCCAGGTAGATATCCTCGATGCCCACGCCTTCTACCTGCTTCTGCTGGTAGTACTGCATCACCGCCTTGCGGGCGCTGAACAGCCCCTTCGAATCGCTGTAGCCCTGGGCGGTGGGAAGGTTGCGGATGACATCCTGGAGGATTTCTTCCGGCGCCTCGAAACCGAACGGGGCAGGGTTGCCGATGTTCAGCTTGAGGATGCGATGGCCTTCTTCCTCCAGCCGCTTGGCGTGCTTGAGTACCGGCCCACGGATGTCATAGCAGACATTGGCGAGTTTATTCGATTTGCTGAACTGCATGATGAGATCCCGAAGAGTGGCCGGGCGGCGCCGAAAATGAATTTGAATGCGCAAAGCGCCGGTGACAGACTGGCAACGATAGAAGGCGCAATGATACGTGCCGTCCCCATCACGGAAAAGCCACCTCCGGCGGATTTTCCGCAGCCGAGGCAAGCCCATGCAGAAGATCGACAAGACCCTGGAAGAATGGCGCGACATGCTCGACCCAGAGCAATACCGCGTATGCCGCCTGGCGGGCACCGAGCGCCCGTTCACCGGCAAGTACAACACCACCAAGACCGCGGGAATCTACCGTTGCATCTGTTGCGACGCCCCGCTGTTCGATTCCAAGACCAAGTTCGACTCCGGCTGCGGCTGGCCAAGCTTTTATGAGCCGATCGGCGAGCAGGCGATGGTCGAGCTGCGCGACACCACCCATGGCATGATCCGCACCGAGGTGCGGTGTTCCACCTGCGACGCGCATTTGGGGCATGTGTTCCCCGACGGGCCACCTCCCACCGGCCTGCGCTACTGCATCAATTCGGTATGCCTGCAATTGGAGACGACCGAAGGAGAGCGGGTGTGACTGCCCCCTCGCTGCTGAACGTGCCCTGCGACCTGATCACCGGGGGCTCCAAAACCCTGGCGGATCTCCCCGCCCGCGCTTGGCTGGTGGTCAATACCGCCAGCAAGTGCGGCTTCACGCCCCAATACCAGGGGCTGGAGCAGCTGTGGCAGCGCTACAGGGATCAGGGGCTGATGGTGCTGGGTTTTCCCTGCAACCAGTTTGGCGGTCAGGAGCCTGGCGCCGAAGCGGAGATCTCGCAGTTCTGTGAGCTGAATTTCGGCGTGACCTTCCCCTTGTTTCGCAAGGTCGATGTGAACGGGCCACAAGCGCACCCGCTATTCACCGCCCTCAAGCAGCGGGCGCCTGGCGTGCTTGGCAGCAAGGGAATCAAGTGGAATTTCACTAAGTTTCTGGTGGATGCCTCCGGCCAGCAGGTGAGGCGCTACGCCCCGGCCACCCGGCCGGAAAAGCTCGAGTCGGATATCCAGGCACTGCTCGGCCGTTCCTAGGCTTGGGCGGACACCCAATGATCTATCAGGCCGATCAGCTCCTCACGGCGGAACGGCTTGGATAAGTAGTCGGACATCCCTGCTGTCTTGCAGCGCTCTCGCTCCTCGGGCATCGCATTGGCCGTAAGCGCAATGATTGGCAGCCCTGGCCAGCGGCCGCTTTCCCGGATGCGCCGGGTGGCCTCATAGCCGTCCATCACTGGCATGTTGCAGTCCATCAATACCAGGTCGAAGGGCTGGCGCTCCAGCGCGTTCAGGCCCTCGGCGCCATTGATCGCGACCTCTACCTCACACCCCAGCTTGCTCAACATGCCCTTGGCGACCAGTTGGTTCACGGGGTTGTCCTCCACCAGCAAGATCTTCGCCTGGCGCGGAGCCTCGCCGTTGGGGGTGGTGGGGCCAGGCAGGCTGGGGGGCTGTTCGTCCAGGTGGCTGCGCATGATCTCCAGCAGGGCCTGCCGCGCCAACGGCCGGGCCAGTTGCTGTACCGGCATGAGGGTAGCGGCCTGGTCCATGGGCAGGAAATTACCGTAAGCGGTGACCAGCAACAGCGGTGACGCCACTGCGGGGCGCAGCCTCGGCAGGCATTCCAGGCAATCAGTGATCAGCAGGTCGGGCTGGGTATCGTCCAAGGGGGCATGGCGGTTGTAGCGTTGATATTCCAGCCCCCAGCGTGGCAGGTATTCATCCAGCAGCTCAGCCAGGCCGCTACTGGGTTCGCATACCGCCACCACCTTTCCGCGCAACTGCGGGGCAGGGTAGGCCGGTATATGTACGGGAAGCGGAAGGTCGGCATAAAACCGGCTGCCCACATCCGCGCGCGAGCTGATGCTCAGGCGGCCCTGCATGGCGGTACACAGGTTACTGGTGAGCGCCAGCCCCAGGCCGGTGCCACCAAACTGGCGAGTGATGGCCGCGCCTGCCTGAGTGAAGGGTTTGAAGATCTTGTGCTGGGCCTCCGGCGGAATGCCGATGCCGGTATCCCGCACTTCGATGCGTATGTATTCCCCCACGGTTTGCAGGCGCACATCCACGCGCCCGTGGCGGGTGAACTTCAAAGCGTTCGACAGCAGGTTGCTGATGATCTGGCGGATGCGCATCGGGTCGCCCAGCACCATCGCCGGGAAGCCAGGCTGCACCAGGCAGGTAAGCTCAACGTCGGGCGCGGCGTTCTGCGAGAACAGGTTGGCCGTGTCCTCGGCGAGCACCGACAGGTCGAAGGGCAATTGCTCGAGTTCCAGTTGGCCGGCGTCGAATTTGGACAGGTCGAGAATGTCATTGAGCAACTCCACCAGTACCTTTCCCGAGTCATGGGCGATCGCCAATTGCTGGCGCTGCTCGGCCGAGAGCGGGCTGTCCAGGGTGAGCGCGATCATGCCCAGCAGGCCGTTGAGCGGGGTACGGATTTCATGGCTCATGTTGGCCAGGAATGCCGAACGCGCCTGGGCCATTTCCAGCGCGGTACGCCGGGCTTCGTCCAGCTCGGTGTTGGATTGGCTCAGGCGTTGATTGCTCGCCTCCAGTTCCGTGGTGCGAGCCGCCACGATGCTTTCGAGTTCGTCGAGGTACGCGGTGAGCCGATCCTCGGCGGTACGCCGCTGGCGTATTTCCACCGCGGTACGGTCCAGTTGCTGGTTCGCCACCCGCACCAGCACGCCGATTTCGTCCTGCTCGTGGCCACGCGGGCAGGGCAGGTGTTGGGGGTCCGCCGCGCCGGGGGTGGCTTGGCTCAGGTGGCCCACCACATTCACCAGCGGCTTGGTCAGCATGAAATAGAACACCACCAGCAGGATGGCTGTGAACAGCATCGTACGCAGGAAGCCACTGATCAAGGTGACCTCGGCCCGGTCGATGAAGCGGCCGCCCAGGGCGGCGGTGTCGATGGCAACGCTGAGGGTGCCCAGTTTTTCTTCAGGCAAGTGTTCGAGGAACAGCGTGGTGTCGATTTCCAGGCTTCTGCCAAACAGGGCGTCGGTGATGAATCGATGCGGAGTCTGCGCCTTGGGCCGGTCGACGGCAGCGAGCAATGTACCCTCGTTATCGGTGATGCGCGCGCCCACGATCGATTCGGAGCGTAACAGCCCGCGGGTCAGCTCCAGGGCTAGCTCACGGTCGATGTTATAGGCGATTCGAGACGCGGGGTTCTGACTGATCTCCAGCAGCGAGGCGATCTGACGTTTGAGCAGGTCGCGGCTGCTGGCATAATCGAGAGAAATCTGCACCACGCTTAACAGCGTACCCAGTATCAGGCCCAGTACCACGGTAAGCCGGGCCTGTTTGTAAGACAGTCGCTGGTTGAACTTGATGCTCATGGGCATCGGGCTGTTTTCCTTGATGATGCATCCCCCAGCTTAGTCAATGGGTCGATCCGTGGCCCTGTGGCACATGGGCGCATCCTGCATTCTGTATAGCGCTTGTAAGCGCCGAGGTGAAGTTGTGGACCCACGTTTATCTGCGTTTCTCGAACGCGCCGAAGGAGTACTGGCCCGCCTGGAACCACTGCTTCCCGCGCCTCGGCCGTGCATCGATTGGGCAGCCACGCTGGCGGCCCGCTGGCAACGCGACGGCCGCGAAGGTTACCTGTTGCCACTTGAGGTAAGCCTGGACATCCGCCTGAGCGACCTGCAAGGGGTAGACAATCAACGGGCGCAGTTGGAGCGCAATACCCGCCAACTTCTGGACGGGCTGCCAGCCAACCATGCCCTGCTGTGGGGCTCGCGCGGCACTGGCAAGTCGTCCCTGGTGCGGGCGTTGCTGGCTGAATTCGCGACCCGCGGGCTGCGGCTGATCGAGATCGAGCGCGACCACCTGGCCGACCTGCCGCGGGTGGTGGAGCAGCTGCGAAAGCTGCCGCAGCGCTTCGTGCTGTTTTGTGACGACCTTTCGTTCGAGGCGGGTGAGGGTGATTACCGGGTGCTCAAGAGCGTGCTCGACGGTTCCCTTGAACAAGCCCCTGAGAACGTACTGTTGTACGCCACCTCGAACCGCCGCCACCTGGTGCCGGAAAAACAGAGCGATAACGACAACTGGACGCGGGTCGAAGGCGAGCTGCACCCCAGCGAAGCCGTCGAGGACAAGATCGCGCTGTCTGATCGCTTCGGCCTATGGTTGTCGTTCTATCCATTTACCCAGGAGCACTACCTTAATGTGGTAGAGCATTGGGTCAACCAATTGGCCGCCCGGGCGGGCCTGAGCTGGCGGCGGGATGCGGCGTTCGACGTGCTCGCCGTGCGCTTCGCCACCTCGCGTGGCAACCGAAACGGGCGTTGCGCCTATCAATTCGCCCGCCAGTGGGTGGGCTTGCAAATGCTGGAGCCTAAGCAATGATCGATCTGCAATCCACCGGCGATGGCCTTCAGGGCTACGCCCTGCTGTGCGCGCAACTCGAGGCGCTACTGGCGGGGGAGCGGGACTTCATCGCCAATGCCGCGCAGATGTCGGCGTTCCTGTATAGCGAACTGGAAGGCCTGAACTGGGCCGGGTTCTACCTCAACCGTAACGACGAGCTGGTGCTGGGGCCATTCCAGGGCAAGGTCGCCTGCGTGCGCATCCCGTTCAGCAAAGGCGTGTGTGGCGCGGCGGCAACTACTCGCGCCACCCAGCGCGTAGAGGACGTACATGCCTTCCCGGGCCACATTGCCTGCGATAGCGCCTCCAACAGCGAATTGGTGGTCCCGCTGGTCAAGGAGGGTCGGCTGATTGGGGTGTTAGACTTGGATAGCCCCACGGTGGGGCGCTTTACCGAGCAGGATCAAGCAGGAGTGGAGCAGCTCGCGGCGATTTTCCTGCGAGCCACCGACCTGTAATACGCGCGCCTGGCATTAACAGGCGCCTCGGCCATCTCAGTCGTAGATGGCCTTTTTCTTCCACTCGGTTTGTTCCTCGTTTTCCTTCAGCCCGGCGGTAAGCTCGTTTTCGTCCCCGTCATGGGCCTGGATCTTGTTCAGCACCAGCGCATCGGCGCGGGCAACCATTTTCTGCGCGTAGGCCATCTCCTCGGTGTACAGGGATGGGTCCGGCTGTTTTTTCAGGTATTGCACCGCGCGTTCATAGGCCAGGCGCGCGTGACCAGGGTCGCCGTCGTGGAACGCTTGTTGGCCAAGGTTGTTGAAAAACTCCAGGTGGAGCTTTACCAGCAACCCCCGGATAACGCCGGCCCAGTGGCGGGACTCGCCAGGCTTGAAGATCCCCTCTTGCGCGGCTCGCAGGATCTGATGATGAAGCGCCTCGATCAAAAAGCTCACGTCCTTGGCCTGGGATTCAGTGGTCACTGGCACCGTGGGGTTCTTGATTTCCACTTCTTCTTCGTTGCCCTTGGCCATGTCCAGCTCTAGCTCGGCGAGGCGTTCTTTCAATTCAAGGCTGCCCTTGTTGAGGCTCAGCGCACGCTTGACCACGTTGTGCTCCAGCCGATGCATCAGCATCTTGAGCTCCGGCGTGGTGAACTGCCCCGGGAAGCGCTCGTTGATTTCCGCGCAGCGGCGCAGCCTGTCCTTGAGCTCGTGGCTCAGGCGCACTTTCTCGGCCTTGTTGGCTTCAACCATATTGTTGAGGAAGCCGATGGCGATGAGTATCGCAATGCCCGCTATCACAATCGCGGCGATCATCATATGTGTCACGGGGCAAACCTCGTCTGGACCAATGGCTTTAAGTGTAGTGGCTACAGTGGCGGCGCAAAGGCCGGGCCATCGGTAGCGGTGTCGGGCTTTCGATTATGCGCGTGGCGCAGTGCCCGGCATAGCCCCGGGGCCCGGATGAAATCGAGGCGTGGGCGGCGAGGGCGGCCATCCTCACGAAGCGAACCCTTTGATTTGAATAATTTTTTCGGGAGGGGTTGACGGGTATCAAAACCGCCCCTAGAATGCGCGCCACTTGCAGCGTAAAGCACTTAGCCAACCGCTGCGGGGAGTGAATGTTGTAGCGTGTCCCCTTCGTCTAGTGGCCTAGGACACCGCCCTTTCACGGCGGTAACAGGGGTTCGAGTCCCCTAGGGGACGCCATTGCGGGAATAGCTCAGTTGGTAGAGCACGACCTTGCCAAGGTCGGGGTCGCGAGTTCGAGTCTCGTTTCCCGCTCCAGTTTACTTTGGTACTGCTTCGGCGGTATCAGTAAAATCCGAGGCCCTTGTGGTCGCGGTTGCTGAAATGACCGAAGGTTGTTTCGGGCAGTTGTCCCCTTCGTCTAGTGGCCTAGG
>Ga0265797_10000486_pt1 | contig 72109 bp, 64 predicted proteins | sample P2T30metagenome_FD_192433 | JGI IMG/M metagenome (GOLD analysis project Ga0265797, IMG submission 192433) | Plant litter microbial communities from East Loma Ridge, Irvine, California - P2 T30 | ecosystem: Environmental > Terrestrial > Plant litter > Unclassified | place: USA: California...
TGAGTGGTAGATGTGTACTGTAAAATAGAGGATGCCCAGGGGTATTATCCGTCGTCGTCGCCGTCAAATGATCCGTTTAAATAAACCAAATAATCAAGAAACAAAAGAAAGATATAGCATATCCCTCGTATGCGTGCATATGCATATGCTCTTTCTTTTCTTTTCGCTCTTGCCAAAAACCGTCGTCAGAAACAGATTAAAAAAATGGGAGCAACATCGCTCTAGAGCCAGATTGTAGCCAAAACATTGGTGACTCCGTGGGTAGGTATCCGTCCAAATTTTTCGACACACCGCGAAAAAGATCAAGCCGAGAATTTGCCCCAGCCGAGATTCTGCATATCCTTGTCCTCGTCCTTGCCCGGCCACATGATCTTGCCCTTCAACAGCGCGTGAATGTGCGCAACGGCGGTTATGAGCCACATGATGACGAGGAAGATCGTGAGCGCGCTGCAGATGCCGTTGATACCGGGGCTGTTCAGTGCGGAGCCGACTTGGATGGCGGCGAGGGTTAGGCCGGCGTTGGGGAAGACGAACTGTGAAAGGAACTTAGTTAGCAGGAGCTCGGAAAGGGATGTAGAAATGTGGCTTTGAACTTACTGCCCACCAATTCAGAGTGAAACTCATTCTTCGGAGACCGGCTATGACCGCCACGCTGCTGATGCAGAAGAACCAGAACGCGAAGAGGATGACGAAGATCCCGGCCATGGTGCCGATTACCCGCACGATGTCGCCGTCGGGGATGGCGTTTTCGGTGAAAGCGTCGGTGTAGAGGACGCTGGGCGCTTGAGTCCCGAGAGATATTAATCCTGCCGCCGTGTACCCTGCCGGTCCCACAGACACGTACATGCCTGGACGCGTCGAGGGCGCGGGCAGGGAACTTGTCATGAGTCGCTGCATGTACATTGCGTACATCATCAATGCGACTATCCACGCCAGACCTTGGAGCATTACGGCGCCCACCCACATCGGGAGAGCAGCCTCGTGCGGTTGGCTTGGTACCATCGTGCCTGCCATGGGGCCGATCACGAGCAGCGGGTAGATGGGGAAGATCCAGGCTGGCACGGCGTCTGTGATCCGCAGTCTTTCCTCTTGGAATAGCACGTAGTACTGCCCGATGGCAACTATGAGGACGACCGCGCAGTAGATCCAGAAGAGCACGTTGAGGGCTTTGATTAGCCAGGGCCCGGTGCTGGGGACTCCGTACGCTTGCATGCAGTTCAGGATCAGAGACACGGACACCCAGTACGAGCCGAAGAACAACCCCTCGACCGGGTGATGCAGCGAAGCGAGGAATCTTTTGGGGAACCAGATCGCTCGCAGGAACATGGCAAAGCTAAACAGCGCAAAGAGGACCAGATCCAAAATGAAGAAGATCTTGCCAATCGTTTGCAAGCCATCGAATTTGTTGGGCGTCTGGCCTAGAACGACAGCCATTGCTCCGGTCGACATGGTCGCTGCGAACCAGGGCCATGTGAAATGGGCGATGCGGTCCTTGAAGCCTGCACTGTCGGGAGGTCTCGCGCAGTACATGTTCCTGTTGTCGTCTTCGTTCTTCTCCGGATCGTGGCCGCCTTCTCTCTCGGCTAATGAACGGCCGCCATGGGGGAGGTGTCGTTCGATGACGCGCTCCATGGTCGTTGACTGGTATAGGGTAATGTAAGATCGTTCGTGATATCCAAAGCGGCAAGTCCTGCTCGCCGGCAGAGGTCGTCCGAGGTGCGAAAGTCCCCTTTTGGAGAAGAAAGGTCGTGCCAAAAGGGAAAAGGCAGAGCCTTGCTAGCGATAGAGTAGTTCCATCGCGCGAAGAGCGTACGCGCCCTCTTTAGTTAGTGCGTCACAACATGCTACGATGAGTGGAGCACAGATAGATACTTTCCAAGTTTTCCCCTTCCTTCCTGTATCATCGTCTAGGTTCGCGGTACGCGGCAAACGTGTTTGCCAAGCCGGACCCGATCTCATTCTTGACGATCGCGAAAACACGTTCTGTAAACCTCCGTCTCCTCATGGCGCCGAACCTACTCTTTTCGAAGCCAGGGATGTCTTGAGCGATAACCCTCATGCCATTGACTCTGTTTGTTGATTTCCGAAGCTTGTCTCGAGGGTTGTCTGTCTTCAACGAGTTCTTGTCATGATCGAGCCGTGATGCCGAGCTCAGACATTTGCATGTCGACAAGGCTAGGGCTTCATCGCTTCAGCCCTAGCGTGCAGCGATACGTCATGCTCAAGACATCCAAGTTCTTGGTCCTGGGGGTGGATTTGCTCTCCACGCCCTCCACTGATCACTCACCTTCTGGCCGCGATAAAGTCACAAGAGAGTTGGACCGTGGCGATTCCGCTGGCAGCCGTGTGGCGCCAATGCTATAGCTGATGTTGATGTGGCGCTTCTACAAAGGTACATGTAGTCTTGTCTGACGAGCTGTTGATGCACTACCTAACTCAAACTCAACCTGCTCTTCCGGCTTCCGGATCGCAAGCCACCGCATCGTAGGGCTGCGTTGGGGTGGTTGGGAGTGGTTTTGATGGCAGCATGCGATGGCGTTTGTCATTGTGGAGTTGTCGATGGTATGGACATGTTCGTGCTTGGGAGACCGAGTTGCACTTCCATGTGTTTGTTGTCGATTCTCACACGTGATTTCTACAACAACAGGATCAAGCGATTCACACTTTTCCACTGTCGCATGCCGGCTTTTACCCACAGACGATAGGAGTTTATCCTCAGCCGCATCGCGAGCTGATTGGTTGTTATGGTTGTACCGATAGGCGGGGATAAAAGCTGCTGTCTCGGACCAGAGGTGCCAGCGGTATAACGCGGTGATCTCAGCCGACGGACATGTCGTTTCCGATCGGAAGCGTGTTGATCTCATCAACACCGATCAATGTACATAAGATTCCGAGATTGACCTGCCTCGTGTCAACTGAGCGCAGTAGGCTAGAGACCAAGCGACAGTGACAGCGTTCAAACAAGCGACTTGTGCCTGCAAAGGGGTGAAATGGTAAAAGTATGTATAGGACTACGAAAATGCTGGTCGTCGAATAATGAAATGTTGCAACTCATTACAGCGCCCTTCTAGTCCGCTTCTTCGCCGGACTGCTGAGTCCAGGAACTTTTCTTTCTTCAGGTTCCTCTTGTTTGCTTCCAAAGACAGGACCCGCTGGCACTTTGCCAAATACCACAGCTTTGCCTGCGCGCTTGGCTGGACTTGTCAAACCAGCAGGAAGATCGGTGCTGTTGTTTGCCGACTTCGATGGAGCGCTGAGCTTGGTTTGGAAATCCAGCTTTGGCGCAGCACTCTTAGTTGGTAACGTGGCTGGAGCGGCTTTCTTTTTAGGTGGCGACGAGATAAGGCCGGAGGTCTCGTTGTTTGAAGCAGGCACCGGTGCAGGGGCTGGCAATCTGCTCGCGGCTTTCTTCCGAGGCACTGCTTTTGATCTCGTCGTGGAAGTGCCCTCGCTTGCCACTGCTTGAGGAACGTCCACAGGCGATGAGGAGGGTGCCTCTTGTGCTTTGGCCGGTGTAGCCAGCCTCGATCGCTTTGGTTGCTTCTGCTTCAAAGCTGGCGGAGCCGAATCGACGAGCTCATCCGAGAGTGCAGATGTGGAAGCTTTGGCGGCCGTCGATGCTGTCCTGGGCGCTCTCAGCTTCCTGACTTTCGGTTTGCTGGGAGTCTCTGCCGCTGGTGGTGGTGCAGGCACGGCTTCATCGCTCTCGGGCTCTGCTTCAACGAATGATGATGTGCTTTGCAGTTTCGGAGCAGTGTTGGAATCGCCAAGTTCAAACAGCTGCACTTCCGGCTCCGGGGCAGCCTCCTGGTAGTAGGCAAGAGTCTCATCCCATTTCACATTTCGTTTGCCAGGCCGCGCAGTCTTTTCGCTTGTATCTTCTTCAATCTCCTGGGTTGCTTCGATTGGTGCCTCTTCCACGATAAGCTTAGTAAGGCGGAGGGTGGGCATGACAGAACCGCCTTTGTTCTTGCGGGTGTTTGAACGAGTGGTAGTAGCAAGTTCCTGAGCCTCGCTGCGCTTGAGGATCACAGGGTCGGTGTTACCGCGTAATGAGATCCTCGTATGCGCAATCGGGGCTGCGCGTTCGACGCGTCTTTTGTCGCGGTGACTGCGCCTAGTCGTACGCTCTTGACTGATCTCGGCATCACCTGAGCCTGACTTCGGACTACTGACGGCCGCATTGTCGTTTTCGACAAGCTTGGAGTCTTCTAGTACAGCCATGGCCTTCTTCGGCGACGGGCTGTTGGGGTCCAAAGTCGCGAGTATCTCTGGCTTTGCAGGAGACGCCAGCGCTTGACGAACAGTGTCAGAGTCTCGCCTGTTAGACAACGATTCCCGTTTCGATGCCGAAAGCCGCCTGGTAGACTTGTTTTGTGCTGCCTTGTTGAGGAACGCTTGTAGCAACGCAGTGTCGTCCGAGACTCGCGGTTTCGCAGACCTTCGCGGTGGCATCTGAGGCTCTTCTGGAGGCGCAGATACTGATCTCTCAAGCAGAAACGGTGATTCGGACAAGAGGTCTGTCGAAGGTTCGTTGTCGATTGCTCGTCCCTTTATAGGACTGAAAGCAACGAGATGAGGTGCTGCGTCCATGAACGCCTGGAAAGATCTTTGTTTGAGTGGGCTGGAAGACTTCCGCCTAGGTGATCTTCGAATTGGAAGATCATTGTGCTGTGAAGAAGTTGACGCAGTTGGTGAAACTGGTCTCTCCTCCATGTGGGTGTCCTCGTCAATGTCTTGCGGCGCTGCTGTTTCATCCATGGATCCAGGTGCCAGTGATATCCCTTCCGGCTCTTCTGCGATGTCCTCCCATTCGTCGTTATCGGAAGAAGGCGACGATGCCTCTGCAGTCGCCTGCTCTGGGTTGTCATCCGCCTCGACCTCCAACGGCTGTTCCGTAGTCATTATGCTTCCACCGTCGTCCTTCTCACACGACTTCTCGATCGATCGAACGTCTTGACCCATCTGCTCAGATTTGGCCACGACTTCTTCGCTGAGCATTGGAGCAAACGTCCTAGGCAGAGTTCTTCTTCGGTTATTCTCCGCGGCCTGTGTTGACGATCGGCGGCTCACAGAACGCTTTCGCCGTACGGGTGAGACGAAACCATCAGGCAGTGAAATTGATTCGCTCGCTGGTCGGCGATCGTCAAACAAGTCCCCGTTCTGTGATCGCAATGCTGTCGCGGCACTTCCAGAATCTCCAGCAATGTCTTCTCCAGATGAATCGGCTACCAGAGGCTCGCTGTCATCGTCGGATGGTACGCTTGCATCATTGTGTTGCTCCTCTGCATCGGCGTCCTGCGTATCCTCATCCTGCCATTCCCCATTTTCTTGCGCTTCTTCCGGATGCACTTGCAGAATCCTTCCGTCTTGGTCAAGAATTTCCACCACAGTCCCCTCTACATCCTCCTCGTCATCATCGTAGTCAGAGCCGACTTCCTCGTCTTGCTCATCGGGCAGTGCAACAAGATCGCTTGTCGCCGAACTCCTCGTCACAATGCGCTTCGTCGGCGATCCGATCTTGTCCCACTGCAGACCAACGCCATCGCTAGGCCCCAGACACAAGCGCTTTACAATCTTGAGCGGGCTTTGAGTACTTTGACCGGCCCTTATGCGCTTGATCGTGCGCTCCTCAGTCTGTCCGGGCGCATTGCTCGGTCCAGCACGACCAGCAGGGAGAGCGCGTCTCCAGACTTTGCCGACACGCAGCCGTTGCTTTGTAAAAGGCGAAGCGGGCTTGCGCTCCCAAGCGCGTACGGGCTTGGATCGAGCAAGGTGCCCGGGCTGGAGGTGGGTGATGTCGGTCGCGTCCCAGTCGGGGTCGAAAGAAACTTGAGATGTAGGAATGTTTTGCGCCATCTGGTCGTTATCATTATCGTTGACGTTGGGCGTCATGGCGCCAGGCTACGTTGGTGTTTGTGTTTGGGTATAGATGTAGCGCAGCCTGGTCGCGTTGTTTTGGGCGGTGTCGAGAGAGCGAAACGACTCGCTAATAACAAGCGTGCGGGCAGCGTAAACACCGGGTCGCTACTGCTTCAGCACGGGCCTAGTCGTGAATTCATGCGCGCTAGGCCTGATTGGTATAAGCATGTCCGCATTGCTCTCGCGGGTATGAGCAGCAGGAGTCTAGTTACAAGTCAAATACACCTCCGCTTCCAGCATCAAAGCATTCCCAGTCAACATACCGCAACCATGGTCGCCGGAAAGAACACAACAAACCACCTCGCCAAAGCCGCCGCGGCGCCCAAACTCCCTCCTCTCCCGAAGTTGCGCGTACGAAAGCCCGATCAGACGAGCGCAAACCCTTGTCTGGGTGTGATGAGCTCTGTATTGGGTATGTGGTTCTCAGAAAGAAATGCGATGATTGGCATATGAAAGTCCGTCGGAAACGGAGCAAGAGAACAGCACGCTGACTTTAAGCAGGTTGCTGGGCATCTTCAGGTCAAGCAGCGGCAGGATGCCAAAACCTAGAGAACGCGCTGCGAGCGTGCATGGATGGAAAGGTGAGTGAAAGCGAACATGAACTTGAAGAGATGACTGCAGAACATTTGATTTGCTGACTGTCCCTTGCTACAGAAAAACAACGACCGCAGCAAGAACAAGATCAACCAGCACCTCTCTCGCCTCTATCCTCAGATCGTCGGACCGCACAAGAGGAAGTAGATGGACTCTGTATTTATTTTGGCATATACGCATAGCGAAAATGGGATGGCGTTTGGGTGTACAAAAGGGGATGTCCCAAAGGGGAATACCACTTGGGTCCTGCATACCGCAGAAGGGGGAAATTTACTGTATTAACAGGAAGAATGTATGAATACTGTACGACTCGGCTCCACAGTCTTTCGCTGGTGAGTGAATTCGGAGTTTTGTCTTCTAGAGATACGCTGCTTTGCTTTCTATCTCCTGAGTTGTATCAAAGAATATTCGCATCTTCTGGTTTCTTAGGGGTATCCTTCTTGGGAGAGAGGAAACGGACCAGTTTGGGCGATCATTGCAGTAAAAGCTGTCACACCACACCTTTTTTTTCCTAAACAGATGTGGTATCGCTGATTCCGATGCGCCTTTTCATCAGTCTTAGATCAGACCATAGTCTGGTCCCATCCTTTCACAACCCGAACCACCCGCTGTACGACTCTCTTCACTTCACCCTTGAAACATCGGGCCTCCAATCCCGACTTCTGCGCTGAGCTATCTTGCGACTCTTGCGTGCCGTCAAAGCCCTCCCGGTCAACCGATCCCCGCATGCGAATTGCACCAGCCTTGTGCGAGCACGTTTTGGTGGTAAGACTTATCGTCTTCACGGGTACTACAGCACCCTGTCTGGCTAGAAGGCTTGCTCCAGAGCTCATGGTCTCCGCGGGGCTTGATATGAGAACCTCAAAGCACCATTCGCCACGGCTCTTTCCCGCTGGACTTGATGCTCGCTTCTACACAGTACTTGCGGCTCTGCGGAAGTCGAAGGCGCCGTTGTGGCTGGCAGATTCCTGGTGGGCACTATCTGACTGGCAGCACTGAAGTAGCGTGTCATGCCGGTTTTTCCGCTCACAGGCGTGTCTGGATGGCTCATCGAAACAGACGTGTTGACGTTCTCAGTCTCGTTGACGCTACCCGACGAGATTGTGTTCCGATCATACACAAGAGTGTCCAAGAGAAGTGGTCGATCGATATACTTACCGCTCACCGAACCGCTGTTGTGGACAATCGTGTCCGCTGACCCGTCATGATCAGCAGGTTGCGGAAGAGCCCCTGACACCCAGAGATTCGATGCAGACGGGGTTCCAGCATTGTCAGTTCCAGAGACAACATTTTGCGATGGACCGGAAGAAGATGCCCACTTGCGTTTCTTCGCAGACTCCACAACAGACTCCAGCATTTCGAGCCGCATTTTGCTCGGCGAAGTGCCCGGCACATTCCCACTGTGATCTTTCAACACGGTTGTGGTAGGGAACAAGCTCATCCTGGCGGGCGCCGAGTGCCTGGAGCGTGGAACCCGCGGAGAGGGTGGTTCGGGAAACGCTTCAATCAAGTCCAACGTTCTCATTGTGCTGGTAGGATAGGAGAATCGTCGCTGGCTGCCAAGTCCGTTCACGGGTGACCAGGCTCTCGATCGTGGGATTGATGAACTTCGGCGTGCGGTTTGTACGTCTACTTGCTCTGGAGATACTGGCAACGGCAAGCCTCTAGCAGCGGCAAGAGCGCGGACCGATGGACTCACAGCGACGCTGTTGTCTGATCCCGAAGAGCGACTTGGTCGGCTCACAGCACGACGACATGTAACTAGTTGTGGAATCGCCTCTCCGCGACGTGGAAGTTGCACACGACGTGCGCTCAACATTTCGGCCAGGTCTTCCGAAAGGCCGGAGCGCTGGCTGTCCATCAACGAGGAAGAGAAGACTTTCCGACGACGCCCAACGCCTGTGAAAGGCTCTCCGACGTACGGCTCATCCGAAAGCGAAGGCCCAGAAAACGGATGGGCGTTCAGCGAATCGAATCTGAAGGTCGAATGGCCACTGATAGGAGGCCTCCACCGCGCATCAGCAGCCATCGGCGGATCGTCTCGACAGCGCTTCAAACTGAAGATCCGACGGACTCGCGCTCTGTCTCTATTCTTCCCGCCATGGCGATCGTCCAGGATGTTGGCGAAGAATCTTGATAACTTTCGGCTGCTCCTTTGCAAGAAGTTTCCTTTGCGCTGCTGCTGCTGTCTCGTCTCCCGGTTGTGTGGCAGTAGACCAGGCCAGCTGGAAACTCCATCGGGTGTTTGCGTGCGTTTGGGCGGCGGGTACGGCGGCGCTATCGGCTCTGGAGCTGTGTGATGAGGCGACTGGTCGGATTGTCCCGATGAGCGTTGTTGCGAAGCACTAGTGCTGGAGTATTGGTGGCGATGGTGCAGATCAAAAAGTGCTTTCTCGTCGAGGGAGAAGCACAACCGTCGGTGTATGCCCGCCGTCTCGATCTGCGAGTGTCTCCCGGTCGGCTTCAAGTCTGGCGTGGTGTGCGTCGCAAACGTCGGCCATGATGGGAGGTCGAGTTTGATGTTGTGCTCTTCGGAGTCGGTTTGATGTTGGGATGTCGCTGGAGTTGGTTTGTGGTTGACTGGGCGTACTGTGTCGGTGGGAATGGCGTTGCATAGTCGATCGCGAGAGCTTGGATTATGGTGGGATGGCGGTTGTTCTGTGTCTTGTCTATGCGTATTACTGTATGGGTTGCCGTGGTTGGGGCCTCTCATCGATTTGCTTCCATGCATACTGGCCATGATGCTCTTGAAGACTCCCACATAGACTGCGCCGTTGGTAATCGATGCCGGATTACGATGTCGGTGGTTAGTCCATTCGCTTAAAAGCTAGTCGGAACTTCCAACAGTACTGTAGTGTAGTGTACGTTTCCTGAGGTAGAGGTATGTACTGGAGACTTCCATCTGAATCTCAGCTGTTGATGGCAGTGGCAGGGAGAAGCATCGTAGGCTTCCCGGGAAAGAACGTGTTTGGGACATTACGCTCCGGAAGAAGGCAAGAAAGGTCGAGCGCAGAATATACGAATGGTGTCCCAGATACAGTACACTTGCAAACACAGCCCATGTATTAAGTTTACCCAACTTTAACATTCATATATATTCATTACAAGTGTCCTCCTCAAACTTCAGTGATCTGGCTTTCGCTTTGTTGAAGCATCACATCTTGAGTGCAGTCGACTCGAAACTCACCGGAAGCGCCGGTCGTCTCCTCTTCAACAACTGCTTCACTTCAATGGTTGCCGCAGCGGAACCAGATAGGGTCATCTCCAATGGTCTGCTTGCCACACGTAAACCGGTCCACGGTCGATTCACGGTTCTCGCCACACTCCCACAGCCAGCTGCCATCGGCGTTCTGCTGCACGGCCTTCCACTCGAAAGTCGTGCCCGCAGCGACTTCGACATCGCCACCAGTCCAGATGTTGCCGTTTGGCTCGTCGGTGTACCCATCGGCGTTGAGCGGCACCGCACGGGAGAGGTCCCAGTTGCCGAGTTCGGGGATGGATCCAACGATGAAGATGTTGTCGCCGTATTCGGTGCGGACCTGGACAGGGAAGGAGAGTGAGACGGATTTGGCGTGCTCGCAGGCAGGCGAGGCGTCAGTGACGGGGAGGCTCAGGGGAGCGGTAGTCTCGCAGTCGCCGGAAGCGTGGACGTTGAAGCCGTTGTCGAACGGGTTGATGGTGCAGTTGTAGGCCATAGAGGAGGTGTTGGAGACGTGGTAGGGAGACGTGGTGATGATCATCTGGTTCGTGGTGTCATCGCTGGGTTTGTGTTAGTGGTCAGGTTGGGTAACGCTGGGGATATTCTGAGAAACCGTACGTAGTCTCGGTGAAGTTCTGCCTCACAGCGAAGGAGAAGTTGCCGATGGCAAATGGGTTGGTGTAGAACTGGTAAGAGACATCGCTCTCCTCTTGGCCACCTTTCTCTGTGGTGCAGGGAAGCCACTGGTCGATAGGGACATAGCTTGCTGAGTTGCCCCAAGAGCTAAGCGGGAGACGTTAGATTAATTGATCAACGTGGAGGCGAACTTAAGTGAAAGCAGCTCTTACGAGAAACACCAGGAGGTAGCAGGAGAAGGTCCAGACTGGCTAGTCACATTGAACTCCACGGTCCAGGTGCTGAATTTGTAGCCATTGGGCATGTGTGTCTTCAGGTAAGGAATCTCGAAATCGGCATAGTCGACGGCGGCAGCAATGCCGGCGAGAGCGAGAATAGGCGCAGTCTTCATGATGAGTTGTGCAGGTGAATCGTTCTCTAGAGATGAAGAAACGAAAGACAAGATATGTCCTCGATGAACAGAGGAAGCAAGGTGGGCTTTGTAGTCCTTACCTTACTTGTATGCTGAGCAGGATTTTTCAATAGATTGCGAAGGATCCGAGATCAAGGCTCCATGTCGTCAGCCACGCGACCTGTCATAGCAACTGTGTTACAGTAGTGTCTGCTTAAAGAGTGGTAAAACTGCAGGAAGCGAATAGTCCTACCGCAAATAGCTCCACGGCAGCAGGCTAGTATGTTTGCGGTATTCTAGCGCGACAAGTCGAAGCGCCACAAAGCTTGGAAGAGGCAGCAATACTCGGCATGTATCGAGATGTAGTACAGCACAGCAGTGTTGTAATCAGCCGTCGGCCAGTCGAAGGTACACCTACTTTAGAAGTACAGGTGAGCCCAAGTAAATTTACGAGGTCCAAATTGCCGTTCTATGGGGTGTAGGGTATATGCCATGCAAGACAAGAGCCCCTTGTGCTTCCAAGTGTCCTAAGCATGCCGTCCACATCCGGGTCCGAGGCGAGGTCTTCACAGAAGACACGTGACGGGTTTGTGAGGTCACGTTCACCCTGAGTTCTTGCAGAATTGATGTTTCTTCTCGGGAGTCGGAAATACTAGCAACTCGTGGTCGTGAAGAAAGACCGGTGGCCGACTCATCTTAACGGCGGACTGGACGAAAAGGGAGGGTCTGTGATTGGCAGCGGCATGCACTGGTCAGTCCGGGCTACCCACTCAGTGCCACTCTCGCGGCCTTAGCTGGTGAAGTCTATCATCTGCACCCCTGAGCGCGAGCCTCGCTGTGCTGTGCTAGCTATGCCCTGCGTGCGGCGTGCCTGCCTCTCCCACGTTTCCGGGCCCCAGCCAGAACGCCCGCTTAGCCAGCCAGCAGTGCCAGCCTGCCTCAGCCTCACTCACCAAGTCCGCGACTTCGACCATTGATCCACCCCTGGTCGTCGACATCTTCTGCATTGCGGTTGTGTGCTTCTCCGAGTCCACCGCTTACCTACACACGACATCTACTCTCCTTCAACCCTACTCCCTGCCATTGTCCTGTCATCAATATCCACCAAACGGCGCGTGGAGATCACCTAAAGTCCTCTCCGTCCACGCATCCCTGCCGCCGATCTACACTTCCCGCCTTCTATCCTTCACTCCCTTCCCGTGCCCGCCGCAGATTGCTTTGCTTTGGAATCCTCGACAGGAATAGCCCAGGCCTCCTACTCATACTCTCCAACACCGCCATCCTCTCCTCACCCACTCTCATCCTAGCCATGTCCAGCCTTGCTTGAGACCGCATCACCAGGAGTACCAACACTGCACTAGCAGGACGCATTACTGCTACACAGACCATTGCCGACCAAAGGAATATGGTACACAGCGTTCACAGCGTCAAGGCGACCTACCACGGAGAGGGTTATGGTGAGGAGTTCGACTCCTACCCGCTGACGCCGCAGCGCTCCAACTCCAGCAGCAACTACAAGCCGGCCGCGCATCCGCCGGGCCTCAACGGCTCCGCCTTCAACCACGACGACTACAATTCTCCAGTAGAGGAAAGGGCAGGCTTCGCCATGTCCCTCAACACAAAGATGCGGAATCAGAACCAGGATGTTGTGAGCCGGCATCTGATGTATGAAACGGCCATGCTAGACACAAGCGCCTTTCAGATCCTAACCCTCGAAGAAGTCGAAGAGTTGAAGAAGGAAGTCACAAGACTACACTCGCGTATAGAGGGCGCACAGCGGAAACTGGCGCTGGAAAGCAAAGTCAAGGACGCTGCCACCAATTTGCAGCGCTTGTACTCGAACGACTCTTCCCGCGCGGACTCACCGCAACATCCGGAAAGCCCTAAGCGGGCACGTAGGAGCCTGTTGGGTGGGAGACAAAGAAGCAGCAGCTCCGCCAGCAATGAAGGCAAGACACTGAGCCAGACTGGGAATGAATTGGCCACGAGCACGCGCAAGGTTGATGAGTTGAATGAGACAATCAAGAACTTGCTGGAACGAAGACAAAATGCGGAGCGCAAGCTTCTGCGCCATACAGCTGCTGTGCTGGCTGAACAGCAGAGCAAACAAACCGACGAAACAGCAGCCGCGACCCGCGCAGTGGACGATGATGATGCCAGCGTATATTCCCCGGATGAGTTTGATGGCATCCGTGATATTTTACTCTGCAAACCGGCACACACAACGAACAAGCTTCAGAAACGTGGAAATCCTCAGCAGTTGCAGGAAGAGCACGAAACGCAGCTCCACAGCATGCAGACCAGACTGGAGCGTCTGAACGATCAACTGAGGAATGTTATCAGTGAGGCCAGCAAAACACGCGGAGTGTCACTGGCACCGGAACCAAGCTACAATCCGGTTGATACTGACGATGCCACCGCGAAGTTGAACTCCAACTTTGACCGGTTCGAAAACAACCTTCGCGTTTTGCAGCAGGAGCATCAGGACACTCAAAAACACTACGCGCACATCCAAGAGAGCTCATATCAGACGAGGAATGATGTGGAAGAGCAACTGCAAGGTTTGAACGCTCAGCTGTACAACATCCTTATCCTTGCTCCTGCCGCTCAATCGATTGCCGATCTGGAAGAACCGCCCGCCGCGACTGGACATGGCTACCAGCCCCAATTGGCGTATCTTGAGGAGACATTCCTTAACATCGACCAAATCCTCCGCCAGCACAAAGAGCTTGATGGCGATGAATCATCAAAAGATGCTGGCGTTCTTTCCTCTACGCAGTCTCAAAAGCTGGACGAATACGAAGCGACTATTGGTGGTCTCTGGGAAATCATGCAGGCTGAGCAGTCTCTTCTCCGCACGCCGCCAGTCGACGAAGGTCGCTTCTCAGCCATCGAGAACGCTCCTCGCTCTCCTCTTTCGGATTCCTTCTCCCTTCCAGCTTTCAGCTCTAGAGTCCAGCATCTTTTCAACCGTGCTTCGTCTGCTAACGAACAGCATGACATTCTGCGCAGGCAAATTCAGCAGCAGCGAGAACTGAACGGGAAATCTGACGCTGAAAAGGATCGTCACGTTGAGGAGCTCACTTCCAAGCACGAGCAACTGGTTGCTTCCGGGGAGCAAATGCAGGACGAGCTCGCCAAATCTATGGCACAGCATCAGCAAGCCGAGACAGAGGTCAATCAGCTCAAAGCAGAGCTTCTCAATGTGGAGAATGAGTTTGATGAACTTCGCCGTACCGCAGAGCTCAGACACCAAGAGCGTGAGGAAATGGCCCGTCAATTACAAGCCCAACAGGAGCGTACTGGTCACTTGCAACAAGAGATTCAAGAACTCGAAGCTCAGGCGGCCGACATGGAATCAGGCTCTGCGAAGCATGCTGATCTTGCCGCAGAACTCGCCGCTGCCAATGCTGCCCGCCAAGAAGCAGAGCGAAAACATGCAGCAGCGACAAAGGAGATGGAGCAAGTCGAGTCAGAGGTCGTGCGCCTCAGCACCGAGCTTACCATGGCCAAGGCTGAGTTGGACGCCGCTTACGGCTCGCGCGCCGAACGTGCAAAGGAAGCGCAGGGCAGCGAGATTCAGGTGCTGTCAGAACGCAACGCCGAGATCACTGCCGAGCTTGCTGCGCTACGTGCAGAGCGTGGCGACAACTCCAGAGTGAACGCGCTTGAGCACGAGCTGCAGGCTATGACAGGCGACTTCCAAGACCTCACGCGCGAGGCTCTCCAAATGGAGCACGAGCGCGGCCAGTTGGATTCGCTCATCGACGGACTTCGGGACCGCTGCGAGTCGCTCGAGGGTCAACTGAGCGACGAGCGCGTACGCTGGATTGGTGTAAAGAGCCCAGGCGAGACTGCACCTGGCGAGCGTAACAGTGCTTTACCCGTCCGGGAAACCACCAGCGTGATGGTGATGCGCCAGGAGTTCAAGAAGATGATGCGCGAGACCCGTGCCGAAGGCGTACGTTTGCTTAGGGTAAGTGAAGACACCGTTCCCTGAACCCTTGAATCAATGACTAACAGCCTTTTCAGACCGAACAAGAAGAACGTCGCAAACTCGAAGCCGAAGTCCGCCGTCTCAAAAACAGCGGCGCCGAGCACAACTCCATGTCTCTATCGCCGAGGCTGAACAACGGACATGAAAGGGCCGTGAGCTACAGTACGAGAGACTCCTCGACCCGTGGCTAATCACTTCGTTTCTTGCTCTTCTTACCCATCACGTTTCCCGCATGCATCATAACGATCCACCACACTTGCATTCCACGCATTTACAGCAGCGATGGCTTTTCCTTCTTTCTCTTCTTTCCATCCACCCTCGCATCTTCACCGAGCATGTTCGATGATTTTGCCTTTTTTCCAACCCAGATCTACAATTATGCTACACATGCTTTCTTCTTCTTTTCTTGTCAATCACATTCACGACTAAATGCGTCGACCTGTCACCATCACCACACTTTTTACACCATAGACATGATATCACAAAACAAAAACATAACCACAACCACAACCACAACACTACCATCACTTTCACTCCCATCCCAATGTACTCGAACCAACACAAATAAGGAAACTTTCCGCTTACTTCTAAACCTCGGTTTCTCGATATTCATAGGTTTCAAATCACCCGCTTCGGTCGCCGTTGCAAATTTCTCTATGCCCTCCTCCTCCTTCTACTCGATCAGACGCCTTGCCTCGTCGTCGCCGTCCGTAGACGCCAGCCACCAGAGGAGGAAGAGCAAGGATAGGCGGTATTGGGGGATTCCTGAGAGTTGAGGGAGGGGTTACCTTTGATTGGTTCCGTGAGTTCACGGCTGGATACTATCGGATGGGTAGGAGGGAAGACTTTTAGTGTGTTGTTTTTTGTATGCATGTTTGTATGCAAATGATCGAATGATTGATACCGTCCATGTTCATGAATAATGAGGAATCACACAAATGAGCCGTGCTAGTGGGGAAGAGATATAGAAAATCAATTAACCACGTTCGCGTTCTGTTCTATCTGATAGTGGTAAACATTAAGCTACAGTAATCGTCCAACTACTCTTGTGTCTTGGTAGATCGTTGCTTTTTCGCTCCATCCTTCAGCCAATCCCGTCGTTCTCGCTGAGATATCAAGCCAGACTGCCCAGCAGTCTTGATTGGCAATACCTCTGGGTGACAGATGGGCAATAACGATCGATAGCAGTATCAGGGTTCTAGTAGTGGTGAGAGCATCATCTCTCCCTCTCCCTTAGATCATGAAAGCAACACCAGCCATGGCGGCGGCACCGATGTAAGGGATGGCGGTGGCCACGGCGAAGCTGTCGGAGTCGGTCGAGTCAGCATCGTCGTTGTTGTCGTTGTCGTCGTTGTCGTCGTTGTCACCGGTCGCCCCGGCGGCAGCAGCAGTGTTGGTGATCGACTGGGTGCTGGGCTGGTTGGTGTCGGTTCCAGTGTAAGTGGCAATCCTCGAGCCGTCAGAGTCGGTGGTGAAAGCGTAGCCCTGCTCAAGACCAACGTCGGAGGTGGTGGCGAAGAGGGTCTCGGTCGCGCTGGAGCCGATGTCTGTGGTGCGGCTGATGGTGTTGCGGTCGGTGTCAACGCCGACGTCGGTGGTGGTAGACGAGATTGCGGTGAAGACCGGGACCAGGGAGGTCTGAGGAAAGAGTCAGCATTGTCATCGAGGAAATGTGGAGTCGAGCAGAGGTAAACATACCTGCACGCCAGTGTCGGTCGTGGTCTCGACGTTGGTGATCACAACGCCGGAGGCGTCGGTAGAGGTGCTGGTGACGACACGGGTGCTGCTGCTGCAGTCGTTCGAATCGTCATCGTTCTCATCGCAGTCTGCGAGCACGAAGGCGGCAAGGCCGAGAACGAGGATGTCTTTGATCTGCATGTTGAAGGTGGTGGGTAGTTTTGGGTGGTGGGTAGTTTTGTGTGGTGGGTAACGAGTTGGATGTAGTGGAACAAGTGTGCTGAGTGTTGATTGAAGCTGGTAGATGGCTGTGATGATACTGTCTTGTGGAACGAGTTGCGCCGTCGACTTTATATGCCAGAATGCCAGGCTCTGTCAAAGCTTTTCTCCACGAAGAATCGTGATCTTGCAGTGTTGCAGTTCCGCGTAAGTTTCCGTTCTGATGACCCGAAACCGAGTTGTTCAGTCATTGCAGTGAACCTAGACCGAGAGCCTCCACAGCATGCTGGTGCCAAGGCTATAGATCCAAGACTAGGAGATCTCTTGAAATCGGCCATCGCGCTCCAATCATCTCGGACGATGCACACCCTGCACATGCTAAGTGTTGTAGTTTCGGCATTCCTTAGAGCTCAATGTCAACGTCGAACGACTTGACCTCCATCAGCCTTTGGAGGACCTACATCCTAAGACCATCAACATGGAAGCGTCAAAGAGCACGACTCCATTGACCAGTAGGCAGTCGTCACAGGTCGATTTCGGAGTCTTTGCAAAGTGATGTGGCGTTGGAGCCGTCTCCGCGGCGGCTCAGGCACGCCTGGTTTAGAGTTTAGAGTTTGACATGGGGGAATACCGGGGAGAGAAGGAAGGAACGGGATCGTCCCGCTGAGACATCGATCCGCGGGGTTCCGAATCCTAGGGCGACCGCAAAGATTTGTGTAGAGAGACTAGTACACCAGCAATCTCAAGGTAAAACGTGATAGATCGTAGGGAGGCAATCTCTGTCTGAACGGATGTTCACCGTCGGGTCTGTACGATCTTTCAATCGCATGCTGATGCGAATCCGGAGCTTTTCTTCAGACAACAGCGATCGCTGCTTGGGCTTGCTTGGCTTGCTTCTCCAAAAGTTCGACCCTTGCGACAGCATGGTTGTGGTACGGTTGCAACAGCAAGCCTTGGTAGAACAACCACCAATGTCTATCCCATCGGGCTGGCATTCTAGACTCCACGGAGGCTGCACAAGCTCGCCAAGATCTGCCATGTAGAAGTAGGCCGGCATTCAACACTAGTCGACGGTACACAGCCGTGCACGAATGTGATGCAATCGTGCACCCGATTGAAGTGCAAGTAGACGACGACAAGAAGGATGAAGTGATGTGAAGTGCTGGGGTGATCGACACGATCCGACTTCCGACTCCTAGTCCCGAGGAGTGGTTTGATAAGGTTTCTGCATAGTTAGTTTTGGTACAAGCGCCAACCGCAGACAGGTGGCATGTCATTGTCGCCACGCCATCACTGTATTGTCAGAATGACGGCGGTGGAATTCAAATACAGTCTACGAAATAAGGTACCGCACACCACTGTGGTACTATCCTAGACCGAGCCATGTGGCTTCGGGTCGCGGCCCATTTGACGTAGCCTTGGCTGTCCATCATCGGACTTGGCATTGCTACCGCTTGCAGAAGGTTTGGTCAATCTACGGAACTATGCGCATTTCTCTCAGCGGTGCTGTTACGACAAGGAGCGTGCGCTGGTGTAGGGGATTATGCTGCATGGGTAATGTGTCTTCAGGTAGGTTCCAGAGGTGTTGCAGCAAATTACTTGACTCTCACGCGGAGACAGACCCGTGAGATAGTGCTGGAAAGTGGAGTGGCGAGCCTGGACCTCGTGGGAGCTATCGCACGCGTCGACAGGTCTGTTGGCGTCCGGTCTTCGGTGGAAGGGCTAGCAACCGGAAGTCGCTTCGCAGTCTTAGCCATAGCGTCGTCTGCAAGCTTTGGATGTGCTATGGTGGCGCACTCATCTCTACGAATCGGGCTGCGTGTCGGGCGGCAAGTCCCCATCGCTAATTGTAATACTCTTTCCTTTGGAGCCGCGTTGTCTCGTAGGCCTGCTGCGCCCAACAAAGTCATCCCTCCAATCCCTTACGCTGGCCAACTTCCTCATGCCGCCGAACGGTAACGTCCTCTCCATGGCGCCAGCACCGTCCTCGATCATGTGAACGCTCGTGGAGTTCTTCGCCCACCGCCTACCCAGGGACTGGCCATAGACTGCACTCCGCCAGACACTTAGCGCCACGTTTCTGACAAGAACCACATCTCCGGGCCTCAAGCTATTGAGTGAATGGCGCGGGTCGTCGCTTTCGTGGCTGTTGACACGAGATTGCTGAGAGTCAGAAGGTGGCAACCAGAAGCTGACACTAAAGCCAGCTCGTGTCTCGTCGCCCAGCAGGAGGTCTTGAATTTCCATCGTGGCTTGCCGGCGACGGATGGCGACGACTCGAGGCTGCGAGACGGATATGACGGCGCATAGCAGGTTGAGTGTGACCGTTTGTGGGGCAATGGATAAAATGTGCGAAGCTGAGGGGATTTGTTTGATGTCGGTGAGAGGAATATTGGTGGACAAGGGTATGTTGGCTTTCACAGGAGATAGCGAGGTCTGTGAAGGGATAGAGATTTCCGAGGCGAACGAGAATGCGGTCGAGTCGAGTAAAGTGGTCTCGTCGACATTGCTAGGGGCAAGCTGCGACGAGACTAGATTGTCGATGAGAGCGTGAGAGTGGTCGAGGAAGTCTTGCTTCGTTGCAATGTCCAGATCTGGGATCTGCGCGCTGAAGGAGAAGAACTCGGGTTGGGGCGTGTCGCAACGCCTTTCTTTTCGTTCGGGTGTAGCTACTAACGACCTCCATTTGGGTGCTTGCCACGAGGCTGTTGGTTGAGGCGTTCCACAGGCTGTACCTCCAACGACTGAACTCGGACCAATGGTGAAGACGGTGAGGAGTTTTGCTTCGCTCCAGTCCAGTAGCTCAGCGTCCGGGGCTCCAGCAAGGAAGATGCAGCGCCCTTGACGTGCCATTAGATGGTGAGTGCAAAAGAGGCCGCATGCTGTGTTTCCGATGTTGGCATGAGCCTGGCACCCCAATTTTGATGCAGACTCTTGGTGCTCAGGTAACTGAGCAGTACCAGTGTTTGGGTGTTGTTGCGATGGTATGTTTCCGATTGGACGTGTCGCAAGTCGGAAAGCGAGACGGGCAGCTGCGAGTGAAGTCTAAGGGTTCTGCGGGAGAAGTCACTTCCGGTTCTGACCGAGTCTCCTTTGGTATTTGGTATTACTGCAGTGTTGTTTTCGGTTCTGGTTAAGGGAAACCAACGAACAACGTCGATATATGGCCGGCCGAGGCGATGTTCAGATGGCAGTGAACAGAAGAGCGCTTCGAAGACGTTTATCCTCATGTACAGTACACAGGTCCAACAATACTGCTTCACTTCACCCCCACTTGATCCGGACTTCTCGGAAACCCGAGCTGCTAACACCGATACACCGAGACGAACATGTGGAATAAATACGGCAACGACGTGAATGACTGGACTATAGTCTGCTGGACGTCGGCCCCTCTTCAGACTCATCTCGCGAGGACAATTCTCCCGCCCACATCTGCCGACAACAACAGCAAAAGTCAAGCACCTTGTTGGCAAGGTTGGCTCACATAATCCATCTTTAGTGTCAAAGGAAGAAGCCCGGCCCCGGTTCCGCCCCATCAGATAAAGATAGACCTGGTCGCCCCCAGACCCAATGCCTTCGCTTCCAATCAAAAAACACAAGATGACCTCCCTCCTTCGCACCCTCACCGACCGCTTCACCCCAAATGCCTCATCCACCGACCTGACTGCGACTGAGAGGCGCAAGGACGGCTTCCTCACCGCCAAAGGCACCGACGCCCTCTTCGCCCGCACCAAGGCAGAAATAGACGGCGACGAATGCCTGCACGACTGCGAGAGCTGTACCGTCAGCCTGCCCAGGAAATGGGCCATTGATGAGGAGGACAAGCTGTATGGCCACATTCAGGGATGGAGCCGCCACTTGCTTGTCGCGACAGGAAAGAGCGATTGGGTGCGTGATGTCGCCGATGAGGAAGACAGTGTGATGCAAGCCATGGGCAAGCATGGCAGTGACGTGGAAGGCGGCAAGCTCATGTTGAGCGCAACCAACATCCCAGTTCCCGACCACGCGGACAGCGATGGGCCGTATGGCAAAGACAGGCCTACGACGGTCCTGCTGCTTCCCACCTTCAAGTGGATCGATGGCGTGACTCCCAACAAAGTCCCACAATTGATTCAGAGCGTTATCAACACGGCTCCCACCAACCTCACACCTCTCGGCTCGCTTCCCAATGCCGCATCAGGTCCGGATTCTGCAGGCCCACCCACTCCACCAGATCTCTCCGCACTCTCCCTCGAGCCCTCAAACCTCCCACCTGGCATGACTCTTCGCAACTGCCCGCACAAATACCTCATCCTGCTCTGCTCCCAAGGTACACGTGATGCACGCTGCGGACAGTCTGCGCCTCTACTCCGCCGCGAACTTGAGCGTCAGCTGCGGCCGCTTGGTCTCTATAGAGACTTGCACGACGAGCGACCCGGCGGTGTAGGAATATATTTCATCTCGCACGTCGGCGGACACAAGTATTCAGCGAACATGATGGTGTACCGACGCGGAGAACCCAAGCGGACTGTCGGTGAGCAAATCGAGGCGGGCAAGGGAGAGCCCGCCACCGAGACTGAGGCCGCGCAGTGCATCTGGCTCGCCAGGATTAAGCCCGAGGACTGCGAGAACGTGGTACGATTCACCGTCTTGCAGGGCAAGGTTGTCAAGCCCGAGAGCCAATTGAGGGGAGGCTTCGACAGAGAGAAGGGCGTTGTCAGTTGGTGATTTTGTTCACACCGTGTTTGGTGTATGATACTTATGACTGCATTGGGTGGGATGGGCTAGCGATGTGACATTTTGGTTAATTTCGCGATGGAAAACATACAGGCGAAGTAATCTTGCACAAAAACTTCATTGTTTACTCTTGTATTACTATGCTTACAGGGCCACGCGTGAGATTACCTTGTCCGTTGACACCACCTCACAGCCCGCCCCAAGGACGTCAACTGCGGCGAGCGCGATGACATGCCTGGACGAATGTCCATCCCAGAAGGGAACACATCGCCTACACCATTCATATCGGTGAAGGTATGTCTATGGCAATCGTTGTCAACACTATTTACATGCCACACATGGAGACAGACCAGGTTTGTTCCATCACTGCATGTTCACAACACATCTTATGCAATCTCCCGCAGCCATCGTACGCAACCCGTCGTTGACCTCATCCAGCGTCTTGCGATGCGTGATGAACTCGTCAATCTTTAGTTTGCCGTCCGTATAATCTTGTACCAGTCCACCCATTTGCGAACGTCCTTTGACGCCGCCGAAGGCACATCCCCGCCACACACGTCCGGTCACAAGCTGTAAAGCTATTCGATCGTCAGCAAGAGAATCTCAACAGCAATTTTCACAGGGGCACACTCACGTCGTGTCTGGATTTCTTGGCCGGCAGCAGCCACTCCAATGATGATGCTCTCACCCCAACCCTTGTGCGCCGCTTCGAGAGCCACCCGCATAACACTCACATTGCCAGTGCAGTCGAAAGTGTAGTCGTAACCCCCATCGGTCAATTCGATCAGCTTGTCAGTGAGACTGATCCCCCTGAGTGAGGTAGGGTTGAGGAAATCCGTCGCGCCGAACTTCTCGGCCCAAGCTTTCTTCGAGTCGTTCAAATCAATGACAGTAATCTTCTTCGCTCCATTGCGTACTGCTCCCTGAACGACAGACAGGCCAACACAGCCTGCACCGAAGACGGCAACATTAGAGCCCTTCTCGACATTCGCTGTGACCACCGAGGCGCCGTAGCCGGTGGTAATGCCACAGCCGAGTAGGCAGACGCGGTCCATGGGAGCTTTGGGATCGACAGCAACGACCGAAACGTCCGAGACGACTGTGTATTGCGACAGCGTGCTGCAGCCCATGAAGTGCAGGAGTGGTTTCCCACGGCACGTGAACCGTGATGTTCCATCAGGCATCACGCCTTTGCCCTGAGTATCTCTGATCTTGCCGCAGAGGTTCGTCTTGCCGCTCTTGCACAGCTTGCATTCTTTGCACTCTGGGTTACTGTAGTGGCGCATCTTGTTAGCTGCATGAGCGTGAGAGAGCAACAATTGAACATCTACTCGTGGTCTTGTACGTACTAAAGGGCGACCACGTTATCGCCAGGTTTGACGCTGGTCACTCCAGGACCGATGCTCTCGACAATTCCAGCGCCCTCGTGACCAAGCACCACTGGGAAAGCACCTTCGGGGTCATTGCCACTGAGAGTGTAGGCGTCGGTGTGACAGAGGCCATTGTAGTGAATGCGGATCCGAACCTCGTTGGCTCTGGGCGGACCAACTTGGATTTCCTCAATGCTCAAGTCCTCGCCCGCCGCCCAAGCAACGGCGGCTTTGCAAGTGATCGTCTTGCCTCGTGTCTGATTCGAATCGTCCATCATTTAACTCGAGGCAAAGATTATTTCCACACAAAAAAAGGCTCGCACTCAATGGTATACTGTTAAACGGATCGAAAAATACTGGTGTTATCTTTCTGTCGGGAAATCATTCCGTTTCAGGCATCGGATGGCGAGCCGATTTCTTTGATCGAGTTGCTGCCCAGCCAGCCTTCCCCTCGCGATGATGGGGCGGGATTTGATCACCCGTGAGGGGTATCAAGACAGAGGGGTTTGATGCAGGGTTGGAAAGTAACCCCTCGCCTGGGATACCTTACACAGTTAGGTAGTAACAGAGTACAAAGGTGATAGGTGATGCCTACCCTAGTTCGCCTTGACAAGAAAAGAGGAGAATTCGCGTTCCTTTGCTCCGTGTCGATACTGCATCGTCTTGATCACCCTCTTTCCCCTCCATCCACTCTCGAATCAATCGTCAACAGATTCCAAGGTTGCTCGAACCCCATCAATCAATCGATCCAATCATCCAATCAGTCAATCTACCAATCAAGCAAACATGTCATCAATCCACCCTGCCATTGACGGCGGCATCAGCAAACAAGCAGACAACGGCAACGGCGGCAAGCTGAAGTGCAAATGCAAGTCGCAGCCCGTGGAAGTGACGCTGGACTCCAACGTAGCCTTCAACCACGCCTGTAAGTCAAGTCCACTCGAAACATCCCATTGCACAATTTGCCGAACCACCGTTTCTCACAAAACGTGCTTTTCAATGAAAAACAGGTGGCTGCTCCAAATGCTGGAAGCCACAAGGCGCCCTCTTCTCCGTCGTCGGCGTCGTACCCCGCGACAAGCTGAAAGTGACGGCCAACTCGCAAAAGCTCAAAGTCGTCGACCCGTCGGCGGCGATCCAGCGCAACGCGTGCAAGGACTGCGGCGTGCACATGTTCGGGCGCATCGAGGTCGACCACGCGTTCAAGGGCTTGGACTTCGTTCACAGCGAGCTCGGGTCGGAGCAGGACAAGTGGCAGAAGCCGCAGTTTGCGGCGTTTGTGAGCAGCATCATCGAGCAGGGCTTTGACCCGGCGAAGATGGGCGATGTCAGGGCTGCGTTCCAGAAGCAGGGCTTGACGAGCTATGATGTCTTGAGCCCTGATTTGATGGATATGATTGCGGCGCACACTGCGAAGAAGAGTGGGCAGAGCAAGTAAGTGGTTGAAGGAAGCGGGTGGGTTGGTGCTGGGAGATGCATTCGGCTGACTCTTTTTATTTGCAGGCTTTGAGAGACCATCAAGGTCTTCTGCCGTGATGGTATGTTGTACATAGGTGATGTAACTATGTAGTCAAATAGGCTCCGAACCACTGTCCCTCTCTCGTTGCTGTATATTGTGTATATCTACTGATGTATACTGTCAACTTCGTTCTGTATCCCAATCGCTCGTATTATTCCAATGACGCCAATCACTCCTTGGGCCTAAGCAAAGGATGCGCCTCCGTGTTACTGTGATGTAGTCAGCTCATGAACATAGTTCATCTAAGAATGTTCAGGTACTCACAAAACGTAATCGTCCAGACTAACAACATCTGGCTCCGCAAATATAAGGTAGAAGTATTTCAAAGTCTCGGCCGTCCAAAAGCTCTCCATACTATCAAAGAGTTCTGTCTGCTTTGCCGTAACGTCGTTTACACTTGCAAACGCAATGTCTGTCTTTGCCGCCGCGTTGATGGATGTGAACATCTTCCACGCGCGGTCCTGCAGCGTCTTGTCGCCTGTGATGCGGTACAGAATAAACACAGATTCGATCGCTTCGGGTCGCAACATGTAGCGCGAATCGTCGATCGATACGAATCCGGGTGGGAGCCTGCGGGCGTCAATGACGACCTGTGCGCGCTCGGCAAGGTTGTCCACGTTGCCGAGAGAGTTGGAGTGTGACATAATTGCTTTATGCCAACGCTCCTCGCTCCATAAGCAGTCATCTTCCTCTGCGTCAGGGTAGGATTCTGGCAGACAGGTGGCGGGCGTGAAGATTTCTGGTCCGATCCCACTGGACATGCTTTCGTAAGACCAAAGACAGCCTTCCACAAGCTGACGCGCGGTGTCGAGTTCCTCTGGTTGAGAGAAGATGCGAGCTCCGAGGGCGACCATACCTCCGGCGAAACATGTGAGGTGCTGGCCTTGAGCCACTCGATCAATTTTCCTCCTGCTTCGATACCTGATAGTACCTGGGATCAATATGCTTTTATTCTCAGGATTGAGGGCGCGGAAGAAGAGCATCTCCTTTGCTTTAGCAAGAGCCGCAAGATACATATCGCGGTACTGATTGGTCCGACCTCCCAGCATCAGGTGCTGCTTCGGGAGGTACTCGTAGACCGAATCGGCCATGCCACCGAAGGTGTAGGTAATGTCGGAGTGGAAGTCCTTGTTCGCTGCGTCGACGAAAACCGGCCAGAGTCCGGGAACCTTGCTTTTACTCTGACTTTGCTCAAACGTGTCCGTGATCCTGGCGATGGCGTCGTACCATCTGTCATCTCCAGTGAGTTGCGAAAGGCGAGTGAATTCCACACTGAGAGATCCCACCTCAGCAACCATGCAACGCTTTTCCGCCGGCTGGGTTTGACCCAATGCGCCCTTTCTCCAGTTCCATCTCGTCACCGGCATGTGATTTGGCGTGTCAAACGCCGCGTACAGCATGTCACCAAGCTCAGTAGCCTTGTCCAGCAAGACACCGTACTTGTGACCGGAGAGATCGTATGCACTCATGAGTCCGCCCAGATAGCGAATCGTCGTCTCGAAGACATTCACCTTGGTCGCAGACATGGTGGTAAATTGTATGTTCTTGAGCTCGTTGATCGCAAGCTCGAAGTCATCTTGCAAGCCCATAATCCAGAGAGTATCCAGCGAGTCCACCAACGTTGCTCCCCACCCTCCGAAGCCATTCTTGTATGTGCCAGACAATGGCGTGACCTCGTCTTGCATCCACGCATTGGCCTTGTAACCCTCCCAGGAATGTATAAAGGCTTGTTTCACCGCAGCCAATCGTGATTCTCTTTCCGTCTTGTCGGCGTCCGGCTCTTGCTCGAAAACATGTTGTACCCTTGGGATGTCGGCAATAGGTCCAGTCGGGAGAGCTGTGAATTCAGTAATGGGGTGTTGGGCTGGAACGTTCTTCCACTGGAAAGCCGGTCTTAGGAAGTGAGGTCGAGTCAGGCGGTCTATGTCCGACTCGGGCGGGAGACTGAATCGAAGATACAGCGATAAAGAAGCGAAAACAAATACGCAAAGGAAAACCCAGCGGCGAGCGAATGGTGATAACATGCCGCGGACGATATGGTAAGCTAGACGGAAACGAAAAGGCACATAGCCGTGAACAAGGAAGGATACTGGACGCGAGCACCGGGTGGTAGAACAGGTGGTATACTTGCCTGCAGAGACGCATATGAGCATTTACCATGATGTTTTGCACAGACTGTTCCAGAGCCTAGCGTGACCCTCGCTCGTGCGTAAATAGTACGCTGGGGAAAGGGAAAGGAGGCGTTACGCGTATCGAAGGATCAGCGCGCCGTGCGTTCGACATTTCGGAGGCCTGAAGGGAAGTGATAGGCATGCTGGTCAGGGTTGAACGTCAGAGAGCACAGATAAGTGAGGTCGTCACGCATGCTTGCGAATGATCAGGTAGAAGTTTAGAAACTCGCTCGAAATGACAAGGACAAGCTTTGGCCCAATTCAATTTTGAAATTCACTTTGTCATCCACAGATCAGCCTTGTCGGATTCAAGCCGAGAGCGGCCCGTAGTAGTGGATGCCGATGCCGATACCGATCCTGCCCTGAACGCGAAGTCACGGGGATACGTTGTATGACCTTTCACTTACCACGCCAGGCCACTAAACAAACAGAAAGTCGTCCCTTGCCGTCTTGGACTTCTCTACGCATAGAGAAATGCTCCAATGGCTGAACACTACCCTACCATTCCTCAATGTGCTGCGGTAGCCACAGCCTTGAAAATACTCCTGTGGCCTTCCTAGCAAGTCATGCACTTCGATCCAATCCATTACACGTTGATCTAACTGTATCACAGCAAATCAACCGACTTCGAAGTCCACCGGAACTGGCTCGCTATCACTGACTCGCTGCCGCTGAAGGGATGGTACTACGAGGTAAATTTTGTAGAAATCTGCTGCCATTGAGCACTGTTGCTTACGCATTGCACTTAGAAAACTTCGGAATGGACACTAGACTACCCTCCTTTCTTCGCTTACTTCGAGTGGGCATTGTCGCAAGGTGCCCGTTATGTCGACACGGCAATGCTGCAAATCAGCAACTTGAACCATGACAGCTGGCAGACCATTCACTATCAACGGGCGACCGTTCTTCTGACCGAATTGGTATTGGTCTACGCGCTACATTTGTATGTTTCGTCGAGACAGACAAATCGTTCGCAAACTGACTCTTCTGGTAGATACGTCCGATCGTCCCCAGTTGGCCCCAAAAAGCAAGCACACGCTGCCGCACTTTCCATCCTACTGTCGCCAGGACTTCTCATCATCGATCACATTCACTTCCAATACAACGGCTTCCTTTATGGCATCCTTGTTCTTTCAATCGTCCTTGCAAGGCAAAAGTCCGGTCTCCTCGCCAGTGGCGCTGTCTTTGCGGCCTTGCTTTGCTTCAAGCACATCTACCTTTACATGGCTCCAGCTTATTTTGTCTACCTCCTGCGGACATACTGCCTCGGACCGCGTTCCATTTTCGACATTCAGATCTTCAACTGCATCAAACTTGGACTGAGCATCGCAATCATCGCCGGTCTCGCTTTTGGACCTTTCGTGTACTACGAACAAATGCCACAGGTGCTAGAAAGGCTGTTCCCGTTCGCAAGAGGACTCTGCCACGCTTACTGGGCCCCTAATGTCTGGGCGATGTATTCTTTTACCGACCGTGTCCTTATCTATGGTAAGCCATGCCTGTACACCCAACTCCAGCGCGAAGTGCTGACAGAAAATCTAGCTGCGCCCTATCTCAAGCTACCAGTCGACGCATCCGCTGTCCAAAGCGTTACCCGTGGTCTTGTCGGCGACACCACGTTTGCCGTCCTGCCTAACATAACGCCTCGCGTGTCATTTATCTTGACTCTTGCAGCGCAAATCGTAAGTCCCTCGATGGATTTACCACTCCTCATATATTGCAATCGTGAGCTAATTGGTGATTCTCCAGCCCGCACTCATCAAACTATTCCTCCGCCCAACATGGTCCAACTTCGTAGCTACCACAACCCTCTGCGCCTATGCCTCTTTCCTCTTCGGCTGGCACGTGCATGAGAAAGCCATCCTGCTTGTCATCATCCCATTCAGTCTGATAGCGCTAAACGACCGCCGACACTTGGGAGCGTTCCGCCCGCTAGCAGTAGCCGGCCATGTGAGCCTGTTCCCACTTCTCTTCACCGCATCGGAATTCCCTGTCAAAGTCGCCTACACAATCTTCTGGCTGATGGCTTTCCTTCTTGCTTTCGACCGCTTGGCTCCCGCGTGAGTACTCTCCTCTCTCCTGTTTTCTTTTCCCGTCCTGCAACCCAAGACAAGACACCATCTGTGACCATCCGATAACTGACAAACGCGCCGCCCAGTTCTCCCAACCCGCGCTACTTCCTCTTCGACCGGTTTTCCCTCCTCTACATCGCCATCGCAGTGCCGTTGATCGCATACTGCTCGCTCGGTCACTCACTCCTCTTCGGCGCCCGCTATGAGTTCCTACCCCTGATGTTCATCAGCTCGTACTCGGCCGTTGGAGTCGTTGCGAGCTGGATAGGATTCTTGGTTGTCTTTTTCACTTCGTAAAACTTTTCTGTTGAGTACGCCCGGTATGGAGTAGTACAAGGGAAGAAATGAATCGAGTATGATAAGATAGAGCCTTAATCTCGTTCGACCAACAATAAGACGGAATTCCGTCTTCGCAGAAGTGATTCGGAAATTCAGTTGACATAACATGCTTGCGTCGAAATGGATGCGGCAATCTCTTGTGACCTCCAACGCAGCAGCATGCTCGCTGAATCTTAATCAGACGAGAGAAGAGAAAAGTGTATGACTTGACTTGAAAGGACGTCAACACATAAGCCGTAGCATGACTGTATTACTTTCAAGCTCGCGTCTGCATTTCAGATCTCCTCCAACGCAATCAACCCGTGCACTACAACGCAATATACGATGACGCTGACTTCCAACAAAAAATCGACATTCGAACGTATCTATTCGATATATCAACATACTGTGTCTACTTTGTTTGGCCTCGAACGAGGCGACAGTGTATATCAATAAGGGTTAGGGTTGGGTTTATGGCGCGAGCTGGATGGATGGTCGTATTGAGATATGAGCATGACGGAAACAATCGCGTAGTTGTTTCGGCTGCGTTGCAGTGCCATTGGAAGGTATAATTTTACTACTAGTAAACACAGGTATGTACATGTAGGTAGTACATGTGACGTCCGGGAAAGATCGACGCTACCAATTCACGCCGCTGTCACATGCCGAAGGACCCCAGATTAATGTTCAATTGAACTTCCGCCATCTCGTGTTTCACTCTTTCCACTCCACATCCACACCAGCAGTCATCTCATCGCCAATCGGCAAGGCCAGAAAAGCATGTCCGACGACGACAGCTCCCCGTCCAGCTCCTCGGAGGCCGAAGACATCAGCAAAAGCGGCCTAGTCGCGACCCGCGCAAAGCGTCGCACCGCTGGAAACCTCTACGAAACGCTACGCGCCAACCTCGACGACGAAGAATTGCAAAAAGAACTGCTAGCCGAGGATGAAGCCGAAGATGCAGAGGACTACCTGGCGTCGGACCGCGAAGACGATGAGGCCGCCATGGAGAGTTCGTCCAGTGACGAGGACGGTGATGCTGGCGCTGCTGGGGAAGACGAGGGTGAAAGGGAGCTGAAGAAGGCTGAGAGGTTAGAGCAGAGGAAGAAGCGCAAAGCGCAGGATGTGCGCATGAGAATACCTGGGCTTGCGCCTAAGAAGAAGAAGGTCAAGCTTGCGGATGACGCGAAGGGCTCGGAGGATGCTGGAGGATCGGAGAGCGAGCGCGCGCGTGCTGCTGCTGACGCTGCTGCGGCGGCGAAGAAGAAAAAGAAAAAGAGCGAGCGCAGCAATTGGCTCCCTGAAGCGGCGGATGCGCCAATCCGACAAAGTAGGCGCGAGCTGGCTGTCAAGAATCGCGAGGTCATCCACGCGAACTTGAAGGAGAGCGCGCAGAGGAGTGAAAAGCAGAAACAACTTATGAAGGACGCTGCGAAGAGGGTACGCATGACTGATCGCTTGCCGCTCACGCAGGAGCAACGCTACGAGAAATGTAGGCGCATCGAGAAGGAGACTGCCAAGGAGCTGGGACGTACGGAAAGGGAGGAGGCGGAAAGGATCAGGATCAGAGAGGAGATGTTGGCCGCAAAACGACGGCGGGAGATCGATGGGCCGGTCATGCGGACATGGAGTGGAAGTGGTGTCTTTGAGGATGGAAAGTTGAAAGTGAAGAGGCTGGGCTCAAAGACCATGCAGGAGTATGAGGTCGAGGCCAAGAAGAGGGACGAGGAGGCTCGACAGGAGGCACTCAGGAAGGAGGAAGAAGCTAGGAAAGAGGCTCTTAGAAAGGAAGAAGAGGCTAAGGAAGAAGCAAGAAAGCAGGCGGAAGAGGCCAAAAGGAAAGAGGATGAGAGGCTGGAAGAAGAGAGAAAGGAGAGAGAACGGGCTGAAGCTGCACGGATCGAAGCGGAACAGGCAGAGGCTCGAGAAAAAGAGAATGAGCGGGCAGCCATGGACCTTTTCGACTGGGGAGGTGAATCTTCAAGGCCGGGCACTGCAGACCAAAAGATGGAAGATGCACCTCTGGAGAATCACTCTACCTTGGCTGGCCTGCCGATAAACGACGTGGGCATGGTCCACGAATTACCCGAGCATGACCAGTTCATGCATTCGATTCCCACGACCAACGGGGCTGAGATCGAGCAGGCCAACACAACAGCTCAAGCCCATGCTGATACGCCTGGGTCGTGGCTCTCGGGTATACAGGAGTACGCAGCCCAGACCGAAACTAACCCATCGAAAGTGGAGGCGCCATACGTTCCAAGCGCTCCCGCTCTTACAGCTCTTAACGGTACCGATTTGCATCACACAGAGGGTGGCAATCATTCGCAGCAAGTTCCACCGTCGCTAAATCCCAGCCTGTCGATACAGCCAACACAGCTCACATTGGCACCCGAGGCCCCTTCAATCGCTGCCCCAGCACCGACATTGAATCCCACGCAGACCGGCGGCCTGCCAGGCACCATGACTTTCTCCGCCAACCCGCAGCCACCAACAATGGCCCAACCAACACCACCTCAAAACACACCGCAAGACCCACCAGCACCTCCAGCTCCAATCCTCCGCGAACAAGCGCAACGATCCCTCTTAATCCTCTCTTCATTCCCCTCTCTTGATGCGCCCCAAACAACAGCAACTGGAAAGCCACGCAAATCACTCCTCACGACCAGCACCAACACCAATCCGCTCGAATCGACGCCCATCTCTCGTACTCTCATACCGTATTCCCACCCGACCCTGAACTCAGAACAAGCCCGCTACCTTTCACGCGTGCTCAAACGCAACAAACTCGACGCCCTCCCAGACCCGCCTTCGAAACCCAAATGCGCTGTCACGGGTTGGCCGGCAAAGTACACAGATCCCAAAACAGGCTTACCGTATGCAGACTTGCAAGTCTACAAGATTATTCAGCGTATGGTGGCGGGCGGCAGTGCTTGGAGCGCCGTGCTGGGTGCCTGGGTTGGGCCACAGACTGCTGTTGGATTGAGGTTGGGAAGACCGGCGAGAGGCGTGCCCGAGGGCTTTGCTTCGGGTAGCGAGGTCGTGGCAAGCGGTGGCAATAATAATCAGACGGTCGCGGCAGTGGAAGTAAAGAAAGAGGGTGGAGGTGATGGCGTTAATGGGTCTACGTCGTGATGATGTAGGCTTTCATGCTGGATCCAAAATGTAAGCATAGATGCTTGTCACGAATAGTGTAGATTTTATCAACGAAGCGAAGAACATGAAACATGCGAAATCATCGCGGATTCTGGTGTTTCCATATGTCAACACATCAAGCGGCTACACATATACAGTACCCATGTAGTTCTACTCGAGCTTGCCATGAAAGCGTGGAAGCGCAGTAAGTCCAAGAATTCTTTTCTAAGATCCTATTGCAGTCCATATTCTATACATTTGCCACGATCAGCCAAAAGATCGTGAAGCTATATTACAGACCGGCTTAAAATTACATGTAACACCCTCGCAAGTATGCCTGGTCTTTAAGCTGCATCGGACCAGGCGAGTGACCGATCGAAGAAGCGAGGTCGTGTCCCGGGTCCTCGTCAAAGGTGTCCGACATGACCCCTTCCAAAACACAAACATGGCGAGAATTGGAGAAGCGTCCCAGTACACCACAGGACAATCCTCCTGTTGCTGTTCCAATCGGTAGTGACCGCGAGAACTTCAAGTTGTCCACGCATGACAGTGATCTTACTGTCACATTCAGTACGTGATAGCAATCACTCTCCCCAACTCTAAGGTGCCTTTGTTTTCATCTGCACGCCGTGCCACTTCTTGATCTCCTCACCGAGAACCGAGTTGACGAGTCTGTGCTGTTTGACGATGGGTAGGCCTTTGAATTGCTCCGAGACAATGTCGAGCGCGTACATCGAGCCGCAGCCTCCGCTGACATCCTGGACCTGAAGGAGAGCGCATTAGAAACCATTCATTTGTCCAACAACAACAGCCATGTCTATCCTGCTCTTTCGAAAAGACGTCCATGTGTCCTTGCCGCTTACCTCTAATCTTACAGGGTTCAAGCTCTCCTTCAGCATGTTGAAGACTTTGAGCTCGCCCTCGTCCAAGAAGTCTGGTGGCTCAACTGTGCTGCTGGGCGCTTCCGAGCTGTATGATCGTGTGGTTGCGAAGATCGAAGTCCTAGGAGTGGATTGTTGAAAGGGTGCTCGCCGAGGCGCACGAGCAGCAATAGTCCTTGATGCAGAAGATCCGAAGGCCAGAGTGCGGGAGGCGCGCATCATGATGTTGCGCGAAGCTGCCATTGTTTGACGGGTATTATCGAAGCGTGGGTATGATTAGGTAGGCTGCGAATAGTAGGGTATAGCACAAGATATGTGATGTGATGTCCAATGGAAATCGCCTACAATCTTCAAAGCGATACCGCGGTCTCGGCTTCCCTGACATCAGCGAATGAGCCCGCACCAATAGAGTTAGCTCCCTTAGTAAGATCCCGCAGAGCCTCATCCATCCATCCCAGTCGAGAAAGGAAGAGACGAAGCACGTGACTTTGCCTTCGGCCCAAGATCCGACGATGCAGAGGAGATCCCGCTCTAGCCTTTCTGCAGGCTGACAAGCGCCTCGACTGCATGTTGGCCAAGCTCCTCCTCACTTCTGCTACCATTAAACATCCTCACACCACTGACAAAACGCACAGCAGCAGCTGGCACGGCCCCGAACGGCGTCTACAGTACAGTAGGTATGCAGCTAAGCCAGCCTGGCGTTTCGCAGCTCTTCTCTCACCTGCTGGTCCTGCCTCGCACATCAAGATCAGACGAGATATGGCGTTTCTTGACATCTCACTGATATGCACAACCCCGCGAACAACGGGCCCACAACAGCGGTGGTGGCGGCGGCAGCAGTGAGGAAGAGGCAACTTTAGGGCAGCATGTCACACGATTGTGTCGTGTGTAGTAGGGGCCTGTCGTGATCAGAAGAACAATAACGCACGACTAGGGCAGTCGAGGACGACAGGCTGCGAAGAGCAACGTTACTCCCGCCTGGCATCAGATCGCCTCGCGTTTGTGCGACTATCAATGACTGTGCGTATTTCGACAATTGGAAAACGGACAACGTTTCTCAACACCGCTCTGGCTCTCTGCCACAGACAGACGGACTCGAACAAGTACAAAGCTACACAGTTGGTAAGGTTGGTAGACTAGACCCTGATCGACGCGGCCCAGCCCAGACCAACGTAGCAGTCTGGAATCTGGACGCCAACGGTCGTTGGATTCACAGGAAACGAAAACCACGGACCATCAAACACCACTTCAACCGGAAGATAACATCGAACACAAGCCTCCTTCGTACCGCAGCAACACAGCAATAACGATCCATCAAAGCAGTGAGATCTGTATACAGATCCTCTCATGCTGTCAGCACGTACACGTACATGACATGTATGTGCGCGCGTATGCATCGTTCATTCCTCCGACGTCGCACTCTCGACAAGTGCCACCATGCATGACAGCAGCAGTCAGTCGTTACATTAGTATGCTGAGAAGCACGCACGTCCCCGCCACAAAGCATGCCGAGAAGACAGGCCGCTTTACTGCATCAACAACCGCAATAGCAAAAATCGTTCAATTATTATCAATCATCATCTCGCCGTGTTGACAGGCGCCCGGCCATGCAGGTGTGAGCGAGCGAGCGGAGATCGGCGAGCGCCACGGTGTCGTGATGGCGCGACTGCGCTGCATATCACACATAGTGATATAGGTAGACAGTTAGGGGTCCTTCGACCGACCTCTTCGTAATGTTGAGTCTGTTTGTCTCTGGTTCGACTTGCACTGCTGGCTCAGTCAGGGACGAAGGAGTCGTCAAGAAGATGTCCGAGGAGAACCGGCTATCTCAGACAACGCTTTGACGCCCGCACACAGCGCAGTGTCCATGTGTTTGAGAAGTCGGGGTTCGGAATCGTGTGAAGTCCAACCCATGGCTCCGGGCGCTCTGTTGCCGAAAGGGAGGGCTGACTAGTAAGCCGCCAGAACCAAATCTGGCTCGCGTTGAGATATCGGTAGGGAAGCTCGTTTGCGTTCCATGATAGCCTTGACACCATGTTGATAATAACGAAGATAAGCTACAAGACCACAATCTACACAACGGCAGTAGGTGGGTGGCGGCTGAATCTCCACAGTAACCCCATGGCACGACGCATTCCTTTTGGCGCTCTCTGGAGGACTTGGAGAGGAGAGAGGAGAGAAGTGCGGAGAGAGTGGAGGTCGCCAATGAGCGCCTGGAGGAAGACCGGTCCTCTTTCAAGATCTAGGACCAAGCAAGCAAGCGATCACCAAGGCCTTGAACTTGACCCTGACTGTTTCATCCATCCGTTCGGTCATTCTCACAACCGTGCCTACCTCTAGCTGTAGCAACAGCCCTTCCATGCATCAAACGAGCTGAGGACTATTGGGAAAAGATATCTATCAGCAAATAATATGAAACTTCACGACACATAAGCTGTGAAGACATACAGGGGACTACCCTGTCCACGCAACATCTGTTACCATCCAACCAGACCAGAGCAGTGTGCCGGCTGATCCCCCGAGATCCTGCAGATACACGCACACATGAGGTGATACAGAAAGAGTGGCAAGGTAAGTACGATAGAAAGATTAAAGAGATCAATAATAGCGCCACGCCGAGCCCGCCCTCCATCATATCTACTCAACTAGGCAGGTCCAATTCAATCAATTCCCTACTCAACGAGTACCTAGGTAATGTTGAGCGAACGACCGTCGCCAAATCTTGCCCAAACATCACTCCTCAAACGACGTACTGTGCAGTGATGGTGGCGATGATAAACCGCAGCTAACAGGCATGTATTGGACAGAAACTAGGTATTAATTGGGACGATGGTGAATCTTGCCATCAAGCCATGGCGCAATGGTCACTGCAAATCCAATCCCTCAAGCCTGCAGCGTGCATGCAACGGTCTGCTCAACGTGAACGCCACCGAACGCGAATCCCTGCACACTGCTCGTGAAGCGTCGAAGGCGCGTATCTGCGTCTCTGGGTTTTTGTGGGGTGCAGATGGGTAGTACCATGCTGCACACTGCATGCATGCAGGGAGCATTACGAGCATGTGGGGGAGATTGAATGGGAGAGATTTGAATGGAGAAAAAAAGGGTCTGAAGGATGTGGGTTTGTCTTGGTATTCCGTTGGGATTGATAATAATACTATCGTTTGTTATTATTGTTGTCGTCTTCGTTAGGTCGAGTGAGGGGAAAGGGAAGAAAAGAGGGAAAACAATAATAATGTGATATCTCCTTTGCAAGCGCGTACAAAAAAGGAAGAGTTGACATGTGAATGTGGAGACCAGAGCAGAAGATCTTCCTTTAGGGTGTGGAGGAGGTGGGCTTTTGAAGATCTGTTTTGAATGAATCGCGGAACGTTGCAACGTACAATCAAGAGATTTCCAGCACGCCTGACGACTGGAGTCAATCAAAAGTTGATGTGCATATCCGTAGGCTGGTCGAGAAAACAGTAGTAGCAGTGGGTACAGTAGTTCGCGCGCCTATGTTGATCCTTGCAACCTTGGACCTTCCCATCTTCTCCTTGCCAATGAATGAATGCTGCGTTGCTGATCAAACATACCGGTGATACCTTACGTTTGCCTTGTGTTAGTATTCGCGTATCTGGCAATCTTATCCTGGTGCTACCCGATATGCATTTACATGTACTTTACCCTTTTTTTGTGCCTTGGCTCTATACTACTATTACGAGTAGACTGTGCGAAGAAGTGACGTGCACGAGCCGCCGAGCACGCGAGCTGGTGCCCGCTTTGCACATACATATGTGTGTGCATGTATTGCAAGTACCATTAATGGCCTGTCGGTATCGACGAGGAGTCGAGAATGGACCTTCGAAACTCGAACGAGCGAGCACAATGAGCGGGTACCGGCATGCTCCGTCGAAGACACGAAGGCTCGCAAGTAGTAGTACTGCAACAGCGATTGCAACAGCAGCACACAGTCATCAGTTCGTAAGACCGTCACCCCGACGGAGAGATGCATTTGCCACGCAACGGAGGAAATCGGCCGCCACCGTCCATATTCGTGAGCTTTCGGCGACGAAGCAGTCAGCCTGAAAGCGCTGCTGTCTACCATGACAGTTGACCTACTTTTGACAAGCACCGATGCAGTGCTTCTTGCCGAGAGCCGAGCAGGTAGTCGCAGTTGCAGAGTGCAGATTGCAAGGGTCCGAAAAGATTGAGCATACGAGCGCCATACATACGCAGACCCTGTAACTCTCGTCAAACTATGCCGTGCGCCTGCAGGTTTGGAGATGGAAAAGGAACGAGCGCAAGCGCCGCTTGCGTCTCTCTCTCTGTCTCTCAGTCCCTCAAAGCGTCGTCATCCTGTGATGGCGTGGCATGGCATAGCCTTCCGTGCTGGAGCGGAGTGCATATGAGTTTCCCCAAACTGTCGTGCGACGCGAACAAAAGCTACCCTGAGGTGCTGCATTGACCACCGCAGGCGTTCAGGATCCACTTCAAAGCGTTTCCTGGAACATGAGAAGTTTGCCGGCGCGTGCGCGTGAGATCCTAACACTGATTCGCGATTCACGGCGGTGTGATGAGAGCCGTTGAGAGAGTCAGAGCAGAGAGAGAGACCGAGTCGGCGTTACTTTGACACTGGTAGGCTGTGGTCTGGTCAATCTGGGGTTGTATTCGTGGAGATCCCCAGGCAAGGAGACCCACTGATACATGTGGTATCGTCTATTCCATATACACGCAGCGCTTCTCTCCCAAGGGTGAGCATGAGAAGTGGAGAAATCTGGAGAGTATAGTGGTTGCTGGGAGTGGTGGTGAAACCATCACGCATAGGGTGTGGTCTAATGCACCCCAGAGGATCCCTTTATGTAGTTGAGGTAGTTGAGCGGGTTTGGTGGTAGACCCTTATCGTTGCGGTGACAGGCCTGGATGCGGGCGACGGCGGGCGAGGGCAGGCAAAGAGAAGCTTGGGAGAGTGTCGGTTGTCGGTTGGGTACAGCGGTGGTACTTGCGGAGGTACTTCTGCGACTGATCTGGTCAAGCCACATTGCTGCCGGCATAATGTGTACAATTCTTGTAGCAGTGTTTGTGGTGTGAGTGCGACGGAAGGAGTGATTTGGGGAGAGGAAAGCTGTTGTTGGGTACGACGACGGCACTTACAAATGTGCCATGCATATCTAGACGCCCATGGTAGGACGAGTGTGGCTGTGCGAGCACAACCGTTTGTGCAAAGTCTCTACCATCTGGCACATCAGATAAGCCATGCCGCGGAGTTGGTAGTCTCGTGGATGTTGGCGGCATGCAGGGAGCGACTTTACTTTGGCGATAGCGACGAATGCAAGTCGTGTAAGAAGCGTTCATGTGAAATTCCATAACAACTCTACACGGCAAGGGCCGCGGGTGGAGAAGAATCCGCGTTCACAGCCTTTCACTCGTGGGTACCAACTTGCGGTCTACGACTTGGAAGCTTTCGCCAGCCGACCCTGCTGTGCTGGGCTTTCTTCATGCTTCGAGCGGTTCCCGGCGCGGCCGAGTCGCTGGAGCCACGCGATTGCGAGGCGGTCGTTCGCACATTGGCCATGTTCTGCAGCCATCATCAGAATGTCAATGGTGTAGCCTCAACAAGGCGTATCATGAACGCCACGTCCAGTGTGTGTGTGTAGTACGTGTTCAAGCCACATCATGCCATGCCATGCCAATGTCTTGACGATCTTCCGGCACATCAGCGACAGGCACGAGTCTGTTTCGAGGTCTCGACCTGAAGATCGCTGCCACATGTTTTCTAGCCAGCAGTTGCCAGAAAAGTTAGCGGTAGCATGAGGATGACAGAACAACAACAGAACAGGCATGGCAGGTTGTCCAGAGTGGAGGGGTAGCTTGCTCGCGTCTCTTATCAAGGTGACAGTTTGATTGTCAGAAGCTCTTGCCGGTGGCCGCGTATAGCTGAAGCTGAAGCGTGTACTATGATTGTTTCGAGCATAGTTGATGGTTACAGTACATCCTGTATGTAGTTAGCGACAAATGGTGCCGCCCGCGGCACGACTCGAGTGACTCTAACCTTACTACAGTGTGGGCATGGCGGGGAGCGATTCAGCGGCCTCGGAGTGAGAGCCTAGGAGGAGGTTCAGAGTGCATGATACGCGGCTTCCTCCCTGCAATAATATATACGATGGGGGGTAAAGATGGGGCAGCCACGTTTTCAAGGCTTGAGGGCTTGCCTTGTTATTGCTCACTGCTGGCCGTTTGGTTGTTCAGTTGGAGTGAGATGATTGGCATGCGTGAATAGTGTTGCTTTCGTGGCGGCGGCGACGCGGGGCAGCGATTGTGTTGCTGTCAGTAATTCGAAGGTATATGTTCTCGACCTACTCGATGGATAACTCAAAAGAAAACCATGGCGTTTGGTGGTCTGATCGTTTGCCACCCCGGATACCGGATGGCCGGGCACGGACACGGACGACACTCTATCTGACATTCCCACCCGCATTTTGCTGTAATCAACACGGTCGTGGTATAGATTAGCACAAGCAGTATCAATATCGATGAATTCGCTTGTCAGTACAGTACTGTAGATACTAGTGGTCGGCTCACGAAAGCTCCTCGGAGCCGGATGCAATTTCTCCCATGCCCATCACGAGACCTGCCATCTGCGCCTTATCATCGCCAAAATGCATGGCAAAAATGGAGAAGACTCCGATCGCAAACCTTGACCTAAAGCAGGTATCCAGAAAGTTTGCTGCAGCGACAGCGGTGAGCGAAAGTGCTTGCCCACCACATCATCATTACACAGGGTGACAGGCGTGATCGTCGAGGCTTTCAAAAGAAAAAGTTGGATATCTTGTGACAGATCGCGATTACATACGAGCATACGTGTGCAAATGTGCTATCGGCAGGCAGATTGCCGGCATACAACATGGAGATCCATAGTTGAGATCTATCGGCGATGGCTGTCAGCATCGATGGGGTGAGTGAGATGAGACTACTGTTGATGCCGGATCGCATCAATCCACCGCACGCACGCGCGTATATCCAGCACATGTTCCACAGGCAGGAATCAGGAGTGAGATGCGCTCGATGCCTCTGCAGAGTAAGGTATGTGCAGAGGCTGCGACGTAACCGGGTCCAGCGGGTTGTCATGTTCCATGTCTTTTTTTTTATGGTGACAGGTAAGTAAGCAGTGAGACTTTTGTGTCTGTCAGGGAGATAATCAACACAGTGAATTTCGCGTAGCGCGAGCCAGTGGTTTGGTTGAGGCTCTGGCGCGCTTTTCGCAGGGCTTTGAATCACCAATCATCACCATGTCGCACACGGCACTCTTCAATTTTTTGTCACACAGTTTTCCCCTTCGCTTGAAGAGGTGGAGGGACATTTTAGACTCGGTCTTATCCACGCTTCTCCAGTCTGGAATAACACCGAGTGTTGGAGTCAGTCTGCGCGCGCCCCAGCTTGGGGAGTTTGAGAGGTGTGGGACCTGGAGATGTTCCTGCGGGCGAAGGAGTCGTGAGCAGCCGCCTGGCGCCGTGGATTTGTTGGCGGAAGTTGGCAGCGCGCTTGCGCACGTACCAATAGCTTTTTTTGTTGGTGGGTGCTGGGATACCGCTGAGAGATGGAAACCGTTGCGCCCCACGCTCTGGCTCTCTCTCGTTCTCAGCATGCACGTCAGTGTGGTGTTGCGCCGCGAGTCGCTGCTGACTGGGCCGTCGCACGCATGGAATGTTGAACAACAACTGTCCGGGTCAGGGTGCGACGTTTCGTGGAGCGTGCAGCGTGCTGACCATGGGGACAGAGGGTGGAGAAAGGGTGGCGAAGTTATGTTTGGGAGACGGCACGGTACATGTATGCTGTACCCATAAATCATAATAACAAGCAGCAGTAGCAGCAGTGAGGTATGCGGCTGAGAGTCGAGCAGAGAGTTAGACGCGCGCTGGGGAGCGTGTAGGCGAGCACAGACTCCTTGGACAGACTGGCAGTGAGTGCTACATGTAGTTTGGGGACAGATACTGGGATGTGGGACGCTCAAGATGCTGTGGGAGACGACTCCGGACGTGTGTGGCTTGCTTCATGGACGGCCAGTGGGACCAAGCGCCCGTTCGCGACTAAGGTGGAGGTTTTAGTAGCAGTTGGTGAACGGCGCGCTGGCCCCATTGCCATGCGATCGAGGAGGCTTTGATGTCATCGCCGGCGCATCGGGTAGTAGGCGAGAAAAAGATGAGACAGGAATGGAGAGATGAAGGGGATTGGGATATGAGTGCACATGGTAGAGGTGAGAAAGATGTCCAAGACGGGACATGTCAGAGAGATACATCTAGGTACATAGCTAGCAACAACGACAACAACAATCAACAAATGCATAAAACACAGCTGTGGCTTGTCGCAGTTGTACCCCCGGTACGCGTCCAAAGGTTCCTCGCAGGTATCGATTTGGTCGATCGGCGGGTGTGGGAGTGAAAGTTGGGCCGGCGCAGCCGGGGTGAGTGCATGGCGGCCGCTATCGTCTTGTCGCTGCATTCGTCTGCTGCTACGCTCTCGGAATGGGCCCAACGCAACGCTTCGACGGCAAAGCAGGCAAGCTTCCAAGGCCTGCCCTGCCCTCTCTCGCCTGTCGATTATTGATGTGCACGACAGCCTACGACAGCCTACGACAGCCTACCGCATCTGAGTGGGCTCGACCGATGCCTCGACCCTCCGACCTGCATGCACGGCCGTTCAAGTCTTCTGGCTCGCTCCAACCCATCCCCGTCCCCATCCTCTCAACACCACCCACACGTCTGAACTCTTTTCCTTGATAATACCACTCCCCCGCCCGCACTACTACTCACCACTCTTTGTGCATAACCTCCCCCCGACCTGATATACCATCCGTCTATCCAACCCTCCCCTCCTCTCTTCCCCAGGTCATTATCTCATCTCTCTCCCATTGTCACTGTCGCTGTTTCTGTTGTTGGGTCGAGCCTATTGTCGCTCCCCAGACAGATCAGTTCTTCCAGAGACACATCCGCACACCTGCAGGCGCGCCTCAGACATTCTTCGGGCCCGTTCATCATCACTCCTGCCCGCCCTCGCCATTTCACCTCCCACCAACCACACTCCCATCGACGACTTCTTCGCTATCGGCTCGCCGGCATTCACTTGCTGTGCTCGACTCGACCCGACCTGTCGCCTCTACTCCTCTGATCCTATTGTCCACTCTTCCCCAGGCCAGTCCGACGCCTGTCCCAGCGCCACTCCGCTTCTGACGCCGATTTCTATATCCTTCTGTAAGTCGGCCATGCGTCAATGCTGCTCTTCACGCACAGCATCTGCATTGAAAACCGTCCATTTGCTGACCAATTCCCCACCACAGTGCTTGTACTTACTGCTGCCACCTTTTAATGCGCCTTACGACATCACGGCTCCGTCCTACCAACTAACCCAACCACACCACCCTCCACACACCACTGAAGATGCCGTACACGCCGCCTTCGCAGCAGTCGCCTGCGTCGTCAAAATCCGTTAGTCCCGTCGTGAGCCGGAGCTCTTCCATGTGCGAGACCGACGTGCCTCGATCGCCCGTGACAGGCCGCCCACAGCTGCCTCGCTCGCACTCTTCCGCATCGTACATGAACCGCCAAAGACGATCACCCTCCATCACGAACCCTCCCACACCCACAGAGACCGCACCTTCGACAACCCAGACAACCGACTTCGCTGCACGCAACAGCGTCCGCCAATCACCATCACCTGTCAACGACCACATCATGCCTACCGGTGCTGTCATCTCTCCGCCTGACTCCGATCACTCTGACGATGGCGAAGGTAAGGAGCGAGGGCGAGAGTTTGAAATTGCAGAGCTTCAAAAAGCCGTAAGATCGATCGATCTACGCCGAGAGAGCTCGCCGGATAAGGCTGGCAAGCGTGTCCAACTCACTATCTCTGCTCCTGTCTCCCAAATCACATCACCATCGGCTCTCACGCCGGAAGCTCGCAAGATCTCCCACTCCAGGTCGAGCACGGCCGAAATAGTTATCTCGCGCCCGTCCTTCGCCGAGTCTCCTCTCCAAACCACCGATGATAGCGAAGAAGATGACGAAGGTCCTCTCAGTAAACCATCACTGGTCCGGAAAAAGTCTGGTGAGCTGGTCAAGCCAGCATTGAGGCCTTCGTCCAGGAGACGTTATTCCAGCATGCCTGGTACACCCACCTATCACAAGTCGGTTCACTTCAACGAGAGTGAGAACCAGACACGTCATTTCCTCCAAGTCGACAAGCCCATGGCTGTGTCGGCTGGGACATCGCCCGTTGAGACATACGACAGCGAGTCTGAATATCCATTCGAGCTCAACGGCAAGTCAGCCCGTGAGATCAAGCTCTCCAACTTCCCGCTGGACACCTTCGAGCGAAAGCTCAAGCCGGTGAGAGTTGAGCGCCTTTTCCTTTCCACCGACAAGGACACCCTGGTCGGCACTGTTGCCGTCCAGAACCTTGGCTTCCAGAAGTTGGTCGTCGCCCGTTTCACTTTGGACCACTGGAAGACCACTTCCGAAGTCGTTGCCGAATACAACAACGACCTTAACAAGTCGTCCGATGGCTGCGATAAATTCAACTTCAACATTAAGTTGTCTGACTCCGCTAACATTGAAAGCAAGACACTATTGCTGTGTGTGCGTTATAACGTTAACGGAATTGATTACTGGGACAACAACGACAACCGGAATTACCAGATTGACTTCATCAAGGCTGTCAGGAGATCCAAGACTCTGCCAAGCTCGTCGCTCGGTGCGAGGCCGCTCAGTGCTATCCCTCGTAGTCGCCATTTGCCACCCACTTCCCCAAGCGGCCGCGGTCGCTCGGATTCCACCGACGATGAATTTGGAGCTCGCTTCGACATGAACTCGACTTACCAGTTCAGTACTCCCACCAAGATAATCACCGAATCGGGCGGATCTATCAAGCTGAAGCCCAAGCCGAAGAGGAACGCTGTTCTCTCTAATGGCACAACGCAAGCACACAACAACCTTGGCGGTCGTTACGACTTCGGTGCATCCTTGTCAGCTGCACTGTCGACTGCACAAGATAGACTCGGCCGCAACAGTGGCTTGATGAACGGTGCACCGCAGAGGTCTGATGATGGATACTTCGGAATGCAGGACCGCAATGATTCGCCAATTTCCACCAGAGATGAGAAGCCCGACTTCAGCGTCACCAACGTCGGTAGCGATCGTCCGGCCATGGGGTCGGCTCAGTATCGCGACCTCGTCCAGAAATTCTGTTACGTAGGTTCCTCCACTACCAATCGGTCATCCTCGACAAACGCCACTTCAGCAAGCGTTGTCGCCCAGATCGCACCCGCAGGGCCTTGAGCTGACCGTTCTATCCCAGTTCACCTCCTCTGGTACTGGGAAGGGGTCCTCTTCGCCTAAGACCAATCTCAATAGCGAGAAGCCAGCCGCTGCCGATGGGACCGACGACGAGGCTTCTATCTCGTCTGTATCTTCTGGCACAAGCTCTCCATACACACCCGAAGACGAGCACAGCAGCCGCAAAGGGGATTCATCTTCCGTGGGCCCTTTCGTGTCACGCTCGGCTTCGCCTTCGCCACTCAAAGCTCCTGATTACACTCACCGAGCTGCATCTCCCGCAAGCTTCGGATATCCTTATCCCAACAGCATGCGCGATGGGTATTTCGAATCACTCCAGCCTACTGCTATTCGCGGCTAAACGTAGTCGGCCAATGTCTACATCGACAGTCGTTTCAGCTTTGCTATCACTGATCACAGAACTACCTCGACACGTGGGCCCTGGTACCGCAACTGGATGTCTCTTGGCCGTCATTTCCGGTCTAATAGTCATTTACAGCCCACCTCCATGATACGCCATTCTTCCGGTTCACCGACAAGCGCACCTGGGGAATTGCGCCATGAGTGGCGCCCTGCTCTTCCGACTCTTCTTCCTGAGCAGTAATGGATGCAAGCCTAAACAACACTTCTCTGCTTACAACAATTCGATTGCAATTTTAGCGTTCCTTGGTTGCTTTTTTTTTTTGCGATGGCGTCTTGGGTTTTGGAGCACACTATAGACGGACGTGCTTTTTGGACCTTTGTCCCATTTTCCTCACCGCGCGAAATCCGCAGCAAGCTCCTTCTCACGAAAGGAGGCTTCTCGTTCATGTTGGCCCTTGGGCCGGGGTTTTTGTTTCTTTCTTTTCCTTGCAAGCTTTACGAAAAGTCGAAAATGGCAGGCGAGGCCGTTGCTTTTCCTCACTCATCCCGCCACTCGTGGCTCAAGAAACCGGCGCGTTTACTTGGCCACAGAGTTTCGGTCCGGATGGAATTGGGCATTTTCCGGGCTTATTACTTGGGTATTTTCTGCTGCGCATGAAAACCCTCCACTCTCCATGGGGGTGGCTTTTCTGTTTACTGGAGATAGCAAAGGGGGTTCTGGGAGACCTCTGATACCTGGAATCAACAAAATTGGGAATTGCGATTCTGTTTTCTGCTACTGTTCTGCATCTTCTGTCCAAAGTCTGTGAAGGGGCATGGTATAGATGGAGTGTGCGTGGGTGGTTTTTCTTTGATCGGGATTTGTCTCTTGGTGGAAGAGGCTTTGTTGCTGTTTACTTTTGGGGTGGTTTGGGAACCTAAGTCAGGGCCAAAAGAGAGAAGAATATGGCGTGGTTGAATCGAATCGAGTTGAATTGAACATTGCATTCGAGCATACACTGTTTCCTGTCTCACGCTCACTCGCTCTCTTACTCCTGTGTTTGTCCTCTTCTCTCTTCCCTCCTCTCCTCATTAGTGCCTCATTCGTCGGACCGTGACCGTGACATGCCGCGGGATGTTATGTGTTGTCGCTTTCGCAAGGACTTTTGCCCGAAGAAAGCCGTCGTCATCCTTGCACCTTCCTTCCAATCGTAGCTTCCATCCAATTCGGAGTGTTTGCATATTGCTGAGAAGACCGATACCGGACTATTGCTCTGTCTCGGCAGTAGCGGCATCTTTGGTTCCCTCATCCTGCTCTTTTAGTCCGGCATTCATATGTTCTGAAGAGGGATCTTGATCTTGATATCCAGGACTTCTTGTCACTTTGCTTCCACGACACTAGGCTCCTGTTACTTGCTATTTTTTTCGCTAGAAAGGAACGCGTATAGGCACAACTTCGACATCATACGAGGATTGGAAGAGCAAGGGAGACTTCGCTGCAAGATCTCAAATCCAGATCTAGCCAAATCGCCATTTACATCGTCCGACCAAACCAGCCGGCATAGTCTGCTCACCAAAAGGTTCCGATCTCATCCAAGATCCGCAAAATCATCGCGGTTGCTCAATCGAACAGTCAACTGTAACCAAAGAATGTCTCCCTCATTCCCGATCGAAACCAACGATAACGACCCTCTACGCCAAACCTGGGACATCGTCGTCCTCGGCTCCGGCGCAGCGGCACTCACCACCGCTCTCGAAGCCCTGACAACCTCCCCCTCCTCCCACTCTCAACCCGCAGCACCTCGCGTACTACTGCTAGAAAAGTCGCCCGAAACCTGGGCCGGTGGGAACGGCTACTTCACCGCGGGCGCTTACCGCGTCGCTCACGCCGGTCTGCCGGATATCCTACCGCTGGTCTCCAATGTCCCTGCCGAGTTGGCTTCGCGTGTGGATCTGGAGCCTTATACCAAGGCGGAGTTCGAGGGCGATTTGAAGCGTGTTACGGGCGGGAAGAGCGATGTTGGGCTTGGTGAGAAGGTTGTGGAGGAGGGGTTGGGGTTGGTTAGGTGGTTGAAGGAGGTGGGTGGGGTGGAGTGGGAGATGAGCTTTAGGAGGCAGGCTTTTGAGGTTGAGGGCTGGTGGAGGTTTTGGGGTGGGTTGTGTTTGATGGTGGGTGGGCAAGGGAAGGGGTTGATTGCGAGTTTGATGAGTGCTGTGAGGGAGAGGGGTGGGAGGTTGGTTTTCGATGTTAGAGGGAAGGATGTTCTCGTTGGTGATGATGGGAAGGTTGTTGGTATTGAGGTGGAGAGGGGTGGGGAGTCGATCGAGGTCAAGGCGGGTGCTGTTGTGCTTTGCGCTGGTGGGTTCGAGGCGAACCCTGAGTTGAGGAAGAAGTTTCTGGCTGAAGGGTGGGAGAGAGCGCACACGCGAGGCACGCCTTATAACACGGGTGATATGCTGCTGGCTGCGCAGCGGTTGGGAGCTAAGCTTGTCGGCGATTTCAGCTCGGGCGGGTGTCACAGTACCGCTTGGGACTACGACTCGCCGGCAGACGGAGGAGATCGCAAGAAGACCAACGAGTTCACCAAGAGCGGATATCCTCTCGGTATCATGGTGAACTCGGCCGGGCGGAGATTCGTTGACGAAGGCGTAGATCTGCGAAACTACACTTACGCCAAGTTCGGCCGGGCGATTCTCGAGCAGCCGGGTGGTGTTGCGTGGCAGATCTGGGGTCCAGAAGGACAGAAGTGGCTTAGGGATGAAGAGTATCGAGATGAGATTGTGAGGAAGACGTGGGCTAAGGACGTGGAAGAGTTGGCGGAGAAGCTGGGCCAAGATGGACTGACAGATCAAGAGACCTTTATCAACACGCTGAAGGAGTTCGATCACGCCGTGGCTGCGCATGCACAGGAACATCCCAACGTGGCGCTCAACCCGGCTGTCAAAGACGGTCTATCGACGCAGTCGAGTGGAATGCAACTGACACTGGCCAAGAGCAACTGGGCTCTCGCTGTTACGGAATCACCACTCCTTGCTGTCAAGGTCACGTCCGGCATCACTTTTACCTTTGCCGGACTGGCGATCGATCCTGAAGATGCCGGTGTATTGCGAGAAGACGGGAGCAAGATTGAGGGTCTGTACTGCGCTGGTGAGATGGTCGGAGGTCTCTTCTACAACAATTATCCCGGTGGTAGTGGATTGACAGCAGGGGGTGTGTTTGGACGGAGAGCAGCTAAAGCAGCTGTGGAAAAGTGGCGGAGTGACCAGAAGTGAGTCAAGATGTCGTGACCTGAAGACAGTGTATATCAGTCAGTATGCCACATGAGTGTTATATCCAATATAGCCAATATGTAGTATTGCAGAAGAACTGAGGAACTTAGCGAATGTCAGTCAAAAACAGGTTGATGTTGCCTAGCAAAGCACGTGCAAACGTCATTACCGGGGAAGCTCCAGTTCTTCAAGCCCCGACGTTAAAGCATATGCACGCCTTGTTGCGCGACTAACTAGCCATCCAACTACTACTGCACACTTGCGTGGATACCCCAGACAGATCGACTGCACGACGTACGGAAAGGAAAGGATATGGAATAGAAGTCAACACGCGCCATACACCTCCTCGACTCACCACCTGCCGGCGCCATCCATCCGACCAACCTCCCCAAATCACTGCTCGCAATCTCGACACTTCTCATCCACCATGTCAGAAACATCACCCCTACTCTCGCGCGAGAGTGGGAACACCACACAGCCTATACCCAAGGTCACCCGTAGCGTGACTTTCAACCCTCAGGTCTCCACCGCCAGCCCGCCCAGCAGGAATCGCCCTGGATTTCCCTCTTCAGCAGCCACTTCCACCGGAAGCATACCCAATTCTCAGAACCTGCTCAGAGATGGTTCCCAGCCAATGCTGTCCGCGCTTAACAGTAAACTGCGACGAAGGAACAGCTCCGGCGCGCCATTGCAATTACCGTCCGCCGCCGGCGTCAAGATTGGCCCTCAGAGAACGTCAGTGCGAACACAGAAGCTGAAACTGCTGCCCAATCCCGAGCTGGGCGATGACGGTCCCGATGAAGAGAGTGGGAAAGATGTGTACAGTCAATTCACGCGGATCAAAGACCCAACGGCAAGACGTGATGCAGCACGACTGGGCAAGGACGACAGAGACAAGCTGCCGCGTGTAACGGCATACTGCACAGCCAGCAGCTATCGATTAGACGAGCTGATGCGCTTCCTCAAGGGAAGATCAAAGACCAAGAGCGCACACCCCAAGTTGTTCGATGAGTGCATATACACGCCTTATCAATACCGCAAGGATGGAGAGGGCAGCAATCGTAGACGAGGAAGTGCCTCTGAGCAGGCAGAGGTACTTTCACAACCACAAAGACGTTTCTCCGACAGCGCCATCGAGGTGGCTGAGAATGCGGAGCGAAGAAGAGAAGACTTGATTGATCTCCAAGGCGACGCCGAAGCAGGCAAATTCACGCACGCAAACACCGCCGAGGATACCGCTATAGATGAGGCGCCGTCCGAAGCTTTGGCCGAACGTGCCATGACGCCCGACTTCGACACCTCTGTGCATATCCCTGAGGTCTTCCTTTTCGAATACGGTGTCGTCGTCATCTGGGGCATGACAGTGAAGGAGGAACAGCGCTTCCTCAAAGAAATCGCAAAATTCGAGCAGGAAAAACTGGGCAAAGATGATGTCCAGACCGAAGAGTTCAATTTCTACTATACTCGCGAGTACCAGGCTCGCATTTACAACGACTTCATATCCTTGCGCGAGAAGAGGAACTACATGACCAAACTGGCCATCAGCCATGCTCTTGCGCAGAGTACGAAGGTAGGTTGATACCCCAATGATGCTAGGCAAGGCCTGACGTGCTAACTCGCCCGCCCACAGACATCACTCTACGAAGATCTCGTCGATGCAACAATCACAACAACGCAATCAATCCCGGCCACCATCGCCCGCACCGGCCGCATCAACCTCACCCGCCGCGAAATCAACATGCAAATCGGCGAGCTCTTCATCCTCCGCATCAACATCCACTTGCAGGGCTCCGTGCTCGACGCCCCCGAACTCATGTGGGCCGAACCCCAGCTCGAACCAGTCTACCAAGCCGTCAGAAGTTATCTGGAGATGGACCAGAGAGTCGGCTTGTTGACGGAGAGGTTGGATGTCATTGCGGATCTGCTGCAAGTGTTGAAAGACCAGTTGACGCATACACATGGTAAGTTTTCTCCAAGGCTTGTTTCATTCCACCTCAGAGCGAGGAACACGTCGATCCGAGTATATATGCTGACTCTTTATTTTTCACACAGGCGAATACCTCGAGTGGATTGTCATCGTCCTCATCGCCGCCGAAATCGTCGTCGCCGCAATCAACATCCTTGTCGATTTGTACGCTGGTGTGGATTAAAATCTGCATCCGTTTCTACCCGCCCAGCAAACGAAGGGCGCTCGTTGGTGGACCTTTCCCATGAGTGTGTGTAGGAGTAGTGGTAGTAAGAGGGGACTGAGGGTCGACTCGCTTGTAGCCCGGAAGAGTGTAGAAGTCTTTTCTTCTACGTGCGGAGGGTGTGGGTGGGTGGGTGGTGGGTTGCGAGCTTGCTACATAATAATCTATAATACCACAGAGCCGATAGCGTCGCCGTGTACAGAGTAACAGGAGAGGCAAGAAGATTAAGATTACATGTACGTAACTACCTACGTGTGTACAGCTTGATTTACGGGCCGATCAGATGCGGATGATAGGGGCGTTCGTGAGACGGAGCTTTTTTTTTTTTTTTTTTTTTGTCGGGTGGGTTCTTCTTCTTCTTCTCTAGAAGCTCCGTTTTACTACAGATAACAAGTTGTTCGTCAGTTTCTTCCTTCTTTTTCTCCCTCTGCTCGGTCCCCTAGATACCTGTAGTGTCTGTCAGTGCCCATGCGATAGGTGCTACACGTCCGCTATTATATTTAGGAGAACGATCGGGTGCAGAACACATACTTAGGTACTTGCAGGCGCTGGTCGTCGTACTCCTTGCCACATGAGACAGTGTTTTGGGACACCTCTTATGAGGAAAATAGCAGATGCGATATGGGAAAAATTGATCTAGGAATATCTTGACTTTTGCTCTGTTCATATCGTTTTTGGGCTACATAAGTCTCTTCTTGCTTATGGGTTATTACACACTACCTAGGTACTACCTACCTAATTCGTCCGGACGTTGTTAATCATCGCCTTTATCGCGCCTCGATCTTTGCGATCTCCGCCCTGGCACTCTGCCATTCGTGCATGCTACGCTGGCTCCATTCGAGATGGGAGCGGGCGAAATTGAGCTGTGGGTCCAATGTCAGTTTTCGGTACAATACGAAGCATTCTACTCCAGGACTCACCATGTAATTCGTCAAGTCTTCCTCCTTCTCGCCCTGGAAGCGCCTCAGGTCTTCCATCACACCGGTACTGGCGTCGGTGACATCCTTCTTGCTAACCTCGAGCGCCTCTCCGAGATGGCTCAGAGACTCTTTCGTCTTGCCGAGAGCGTCTCTTCTCGCACGCTCTGGGTCGGTGTCTGTCACTCCTTGGATGGCGTGTGTCAAGCGGCCAAACAGCTTGTTGGCAACGCCGCTGGTTGCGCGCTTGTGAGAGCCGTTGGCTGGAGGCGGCGAGGAGGAGGCGTAGTCATCGTAGCCAGGCTCGCCCTGTTGGGCCGTCGGAACACTCGAGCTACGCGTGTTGGGAGGGAAGTCGGAGTCCACGGAGTTGTTGTCTTCCTCGCGATGCTGTCTGCTGCTGCGGTCGGACTGGCTGGCGCTGCTCGCGCTGCGGCGCGGAGTCGAGTGCATGCCTGAAGAAGACATGTACTGTTCTATACGTTTGGCTTCAGCTTCCGAGCGCTCGAGTTGTTCGAGCGTTGCCCGCTTCTTCTCCAGTTCATCGCGTGTCATCTCTTCTTGCACACGCTTGAGTACGCGGAACTTCAGAACGCTGCGCACGACGCTGGCGAACTGTGCACTTTCTCTCATCGGCTCTGCAAAGCCAGCCGAGAGTGCTGAACCCATATCACGCGAAGCAATATATGTGTAATCACAAGCCTGTCCTGTTTTCTCAATCGCGTGCGCTACACTTGCGCTCTGCTCACTGAGTGAGAATGCGTTGTAACGTGCGCCGAGATCCATGAGGTCGTCGCCTAAGCTATACAGATGGCGTAAAATCCGTTGATTGACTTTCTCCATCGAGCCTGTCAGAAGGGTCTCGATATCCTTTGTGTTGCTTTCGAATGAAGAAAAGTACGGGTCCAGCTCATCTTCGTGGAGAACCTGGTCCCTGGGCGGAAACCGTGCGAATTGAATGTTTGGCGTACTATGCGACGCAGCGGATGGCAATGCCGATTGAGTAGGCGGTGACACGGGTGTACCTGATGAGCTGACAGATCCAGACCTCAACTTCGCGCTCTGGCTGGGCACTGGCAGCCACTGGTGGGCCTCTGTTGGATTCGCCGGATCAAGAGGCGGCGCCTTGAGGGTATTCTTTGGTATCGAGGCCACCGGGTGCGAATGTAGCACCTCGCTCCAGCTGGCATTTGGATCCAGGAAGCGCCACCAAACGCCATCTTCCTTTACGTGCTTCATACGCCTGCACCTGTTCAAGAAGGTCGCAAGCATACGTTGTCTGAGCTCGATGATACCCGCGTCCTCCTTTGCTTTCGTCGGCTTAGCCGCATAATCGGCAAACGAGTGCTTCTCGGGAATTGGTGGGATGATGAGAGTCGGGTGAAGCGCTACGAGCGTTGCGCGAAGCGACGCAAACTCTGAGTATCGTCGCTTGACTTCCAGATCACCAGTGCGGATAGTGTATGTTATATATTTCCCTCCGCCCTCGTGGTTCTTGCCAGCTTGAGTTATCTGGATGTCCAGCTCGGGGTGTTCCCACAGAATCTGCTGGATACGGCTGTCGTAGCCACCCTTTGGCGGATCAACTCTTGGGCCCTGCGGACGGTCATCGTCAAGCTCCTCGTCACTGAGATCGGTGGCGCGCGAAATGAAGTGAGGGTGCTGTTCAGGCGAGGAGGGCTCGGATGGTGGGGTGGACGGTCGGTTGAAGCCTGGTCGGTCAGTACGCGTGTGCATGTGGTCTGGCAAGGCTACACGATGCGCTGCCAGTTCGACAAGACAGACTTACGCTCTCCAGGGCTTTGAACATCGCTACTCTCGCTGCCTCGACGCTGAAAGGAGCCGTAGGGGTTGTTGTCCTCGTCGTCCCACATGCTGGCGGTAGAGGGGGATTGATTGTGCAGTGCGCGCGCAGGAACAGAGCAAAGTGGGATGTGCAAGTTCTTTGGGCGGGTTGCAGCTTACGCTTTGGCGAGGGTGGGAAGTGAGCAGGCGGCGATTATATTATTGAAGATGCATTGCCTGTGGTAGACATGGAGCTGCTGGCTGGCTGCTGGCTGGCTGGGCTCTGGCTCTGGCCTCCTCGGTTTGAGTGTTGGCGCTGCAGAGTGACGTAGCCGATGATCAACCACCAGATTCATGAGGTGTTGATTGAAGACTCCACGTCTAAAACATCAGATCAGGTTGATTGAATCCCAAACCTTCGAACATTATTCAGGCATACCAATAATATTGATTTACTTACTATCTTCAGCAATTGTACGTATATCAATTGGCTATTGAGTACGTTCATTGCCATACAAGCTGACAGACTTGGTTGATTTTCACAAACTGGTACATAGGTACTGTGAATTGCTACATACCGATGTGACTGTGGACGGCGAGCATACATAGAAGCGGCATTTCGTTACGACAAACGCCTTCTATTCTTTTTCGTACGTTCCTTCTTCTTTGCTATAGGTAGACAGGGAATGACCTTCCCCAATGCCCGTCTCTACGCTTCAAAACACATCTGATCCGCCTCTCCTTGGACACCCACTCCTCTACTCATCTCACAAGATATCCATTCGCGTCAGCACATATAATAGCTAGCAGATCAAGCCACTATCAACAGTGTCAACAGCGTCAACAGCGTCAACATACTTCGTACAAACTCACAGCAAACATGAACACACCACCATCCACCACTATCAAACAAGAAAACCCTACCGGCATGCCTCCCAACCCCCCTCCAAACAATCCAACCATGCTCATCGACTTCTTCGACCCTGAAATCAAAGGAGAGGACGACCAAGGACGCACCCTCGATACCATACTCGCATGGGACGACGACACTCTCGACCATACCCAGGACTACATCCAAACCCTCTTCCCACTGCCCGAACAAACCGAAGTTGGAGGCAATGCTCCACTGGTCACGCCCGAAATACGCCAAGCCTTCCTGGACCGGAAAGATCTTCGAGAACGCCTGATCGACGCTAACTATCGCATTCTCACCATCTACGGCCTGCACTACGACGTTATACAGGACATAGAGGACAAACAGGATTGGCTCGGCGATTGCACGATAAACTGGGTCGTCACGGATCGCGCAGACAACTGGGACATTGGAAGTTCGCGATGGATCGTCCCTGAGAGCCACCACCACGTGCGCATCACACGCATCATCCGCAGCTTGAGAGTCCTGGGCTGCTGGAAAGAGGCTTTTGCTTTCCACTCTTTCATCATTGAGGATGAGGAGGTCCGCGAATATGTGCCGAAGGACACACGAACGCTGTAGAGCAGGGCTTGTGACTGGGCCCTTCACGTACCGCCGGATCCGGCCGACGGTATCTTGGAAGGGTTGAGAGAACCTGCGTCGGAGCCTTCGCCCGAGCCCGAGCCTTTGTCGGGGCAGTTGTCGAAGAAACGCACTTTGTCGGAAGTAAATTCTGAGTCGCCTTCCTTGTCGAGGAAACGTACTGTGTCCTATGTCCAACGCACTCTGCCGGGGCAACGTGTAGTGTCAGGGTCACCTCTTGAGTCCCTGAGGCTCGTTGTGTCGAGACCACATATTGTGTTGGAACCACATGATGAGTCGGAAGAATATGATGTGTTGAGAACCCCTTCCGCGTCGTCATCGATGGAACCCGGTCCCTCGGATGAAGCATCTGTAGCGGACTCACGGGATTCGTTAGATAAACGTTATCCGTCAGAAGGCTCTTCGTCGGAAGAACATATTTGGTCCGAAGAACGCTCTGCATCGGAGGAACCCACGTCGGAATCATGTCCATCTCCTGTGCCAGAGCCGGAGAAGCGTCATGTGTCGGAGGAGCAGTAGAGTCTCGGTTCTGCTCCGAGCGATCTCTTGGCCCTTTTGGCAGATCGGATGTTGTTAAAGGCGCCGGAGTATTTGGGGTTTTGATTGTTGGCGGTCACCTACAGTGGGATTGGCTTTGGCATACACACGCTGAATTACAAGACGGTCTTTTGAGAACCTAGCTTTTCGGCGAAAATGTTGGCGACTTTGATCTCTTTCAATTCTCTGAGTAAGCATTGGGCCCGAAGAACTGGGGCATGTCAGGGCCATTGGTTTGTGTATACATGTAGTAGTAGTAATACATACTGTACAATGTGGTAGCTTCTAGTTGTTATTACAGATGCCTCGACTTACAGGCAGAACGGTATCGTACAATTCATACAGCCCTCAGGGTTCTTAGATCAAAGCCATACCCTTGAACATACCCTCCCTCACCTCCCTAACAACATCCTTCCTGTCGCCGCGTCCGACAAGCACGATACCGCGACCTCTCCTACCCATGCGGCCCACGCGGCCTAGACGGTGGATGAAATCGATCGAAGTGTGCGGGACGGTGTATAGAATGACGGTCTTGACAGCGGTGGTGTCTATTCCACGCGAAGCGATATCCGTCGTGACCAGGACCTTGACTCCGCGCAAGCGGCGAGCACCGGGGTCTGCGGCGGGTTTGGAGTCTTCCTTCTGCTGTCTCTCGAGCTGCGCTGAGGTTGAGGTGCCAGTGAAAGCGGCGAGCGTCGCGCTGGAGGTACGGTCGCTGGTATCGCGCGAAAGCGCCGTGGCATTAATGCCTTTGCTTTGCAGGTAGGCTGCGACTTCGTCGGCTTTCTCGCGCTCGTTGACGAAGACCAGGATGCGCTTGTCGGTGGTTGAAGGGCGGCCGTCGCTGTCGGCTTCTTTGCCGAGGTCCCAGATTACTTGGGCGCAGGTCAGGTCGCGGTTGCCTTGGTAAGGGATCTTGTCGATGTCGACGACTGTGAGCTGGACACGGCGAGGGATTGCATGGAGGTTGGGAGTTGTGAGGCGGCGGATCGAGGGATAGCGTTTGTGCAAGTAGGTGTCGAGAGATCGAGGGATAGTGGCGGAGCACAAGATTAGTTGTTGAAGAGACGGGGTGGCGCGGTCGATGATGGATGAGGTGAGAGGCGAGAAGGATCGGTCCAGGAGGGAGTCGGCTTCGTCGATCACAAGATGAGAGACGCGCGAGAGGACGTTGGGATCAGATTCGGTGATGCTGTTTAAGAGATGGGGTGTGCTGACGACAACGTCAATTCCTTGTGGCGAGAAGAGGCGGTTTCTGATGATGGTGCTGCTGTAGTTCGCACTAATCATGGCGGCGCGGAACTTGACAGTGTGTGAGAGTGATTTGACAAGCGCTCCGACTTGGGCGACCAGTTCTTGCGTCGGAACAAGAATGATGACGCGAGGACGGCCGGTTGTATGGTGAGGGTCGTCGACTTCCGGAGATGGAAGCTCATAACCCTGCCCGGTAGACTTCCTGATCTGCTTCTCTTGCTCAGCTGCTTCGGCTTCTTGCTGTGCTTCAAAGGCCTCAGCCCGCTTCAGCGCGTCGACGATAGGAAGTACATATGCCAATGTCTTTCCAGAGCCTGTCTCGGCGGCCAGCAAGAACTGCTGCATATCCTTTTTGGTTGGTGGCGCGGGTGCATCCTTGCCCTTTTTCCTTCTCCTGCCATCTTCTGTGCCGAGCAGAGCAGGAATGGCTAGTCGCTGGATCGGCGTAGGTGCGATATCCTCCAATCCACCCAGTGCCTGGATAGGCACAGCTTCCTTGATCTCAGACAACAGGTCGAACTCATCAAAGTGATCCCTCTCGGCCAGTTCCAGTTTGGTCCTTGCGCGCCTTTCGTATGGAACACTCGCCAAAGCTCTCTGCATCTTCAGCGCCTTCATAGGCTCTTTTTCCTTGACCGGCTTCCCTCTGCCTCCTTTGACATGCCGCATCACCCGTTTCTCCTCCGCCGCGGAGACATGCTTTGCTGCTTTTATTTGGAGATCCCTCGGTGGTGTGGTGATGTTCATTCCATTGAACGGACTGTTGCGACTCTTCTTGACAGGCTTTCCATCAGGCGTGGATTTTTTGGGTCCTGAGGCGACTCGTGCCGACAAATCCATGCGAGCCGGCTGGCGTTTCTGAAAGCTCGCGACGCCGCGCGCTTGCCGCCATGGTGTGAGGAGTGCTCGTGAGAAGGCATGCGCCTCGCAAAAGGGACATGCTGATGATGTGAGGCGGAGCATGTTCAATGTTGAAATCGTTGTACTATAGACGAAGGCCTCGACCAAGCCTGTGAACTTTCTCCCCTGCTGTTTCGGGGAAGGGCTCGGCTGAGCTGCCTTGAGAGACTACAGCTATTCCACGTCGGCGATGAGACGTGATGAAACCCGTTTCACATCCGGCGAGGTACAAAGTACAGTCAGTGCGCCGCCCACCTCGGATTGCGTAAAAGCAGGATGCCTGTCGCCAATCCGTCAATCAGTCCATGATTCCGAGGGCTCAACGGCGTTTTCCAGAGACTTGGATGATCAGGCACGCGAGCAGCGAGGTTCACGTAATGATGAAGGTCGCCGTGGTCCAAGTGCAAAGACGATCTTCCCGTCCAGTCGGACAGATCTCAACATCTCTGCCTGTGTTTACTGCCACTGCAAGGTTCATCGCCGTGGTCGCTATGGCTAACACGGGTATCAAGGGTCGGACCATGCAGGTCGGAACCGTTTCGGTGCTGGAGGCGTGTGGCACGCCGTTCGCGAGCCGTTTAGGATGCACTATCCTCGGTTGAGAATAGGTACACGGCCGCGTGATGGGTCTCCCAGTGTGTTATGATGTGTGTTATGATGTCGTGGACGCACTACAGGGCTGTCTTTTCGACGTCGACGTTACTCGTCGCTGGTCGCGTGAGATCTCTGACAGGACTGTGCAGCATATACTTCTCTAGATTGTTTGATCCTACAAAGCAGTCGAGCCCTTCGGGATACTGGAGACGTGAGTGCTGGAAATGTCAGTACCAGACATGTGAGAGGTGGTTCAAGCTTAGCAACACGCACGCATGGAGCTCAAGATCTCGATCTCGCAGCCATCTATCAGGTTTGTCGACTGCCCAAACTAGGATGTTACCCATTGCGAATGGCACTACCACATGCTATACCTGGTTGCAAGCGTTCACGAAATCGAACTATCTCGAGCACAGGCACGATGCCCCTCTTTACACAGTGAAGCTAGGCACATGAGCAAACCTTGGAAGAGCAGGCAAAGCAACCAGAAGACGATGTGGCTGACTCGATGATGATGGGGGAAAGGACCAAGTGACCATGTTTTCCATCGGGGAAGTAGCAAATAAATTGATAGAGTTCGACTACTGCTGCCCACTGCCACTTGCGCATATCAGGGTTACTCGGCCAACCATGCTCGGGCCAATTATATTTTGTGGATGTGGATGCGGGCACTGGCCGTTTGTTTTGACGGAGCCGGCAAGCGGCCTCTGAATCAATACGAGGGCACTACTTCGTTCATAGGTACACTCATCCATCCATCCATCCTACACCTCCAGTTCAATCGCACTCGCAATATCTTGCGCACACGCCTTCGCTCGTCTGCATTCGTTCTCACTCGACTATGCAATAATCACACTTCACGCACACTCACCGCTTCACTGAACCCTGCATCAAAGTGACGCCGCTGTCGCCGGGGCAAGCGCGCATTCCACAACAACAATCTCCAGGACGGCGCAAGACAATGGACACCACTGTATGAAACACCATTCACTCGGTCACGGGACAGCTCATCACCGCTGCCTACCACTGCGATACTGACAAGATGGTGCGCCAGGTCCAGCCGCTCCGAATCAGCAAGTCGACGCCCACCGCGTCGCCCGACAAACAGGTCGCCATGTCACGGCCCTTGACGGAGATCAGCTCGGGCTCTACCAGACGGAACTCGCCCAGTTACAGTCAGAGCACAAGAGTATGTCCACTACCCTCCTCGAGCAACTTCAGCATGCTAATTCTGTGCTCTCTAGAAACAGCTTCCCGCGCTCGACCCTTCTCCGTTCAATGAAAACGCTTCTCCTTCACCAACAGGTCCGAAGCCTTCGCCTCGCGACTTTTGGTCATCACGCCTGCCCTTGTCGCCCAGACGCCACGACGTCGAGACCACGCCGGATCGCTCACAGTCGCCCTCCGCTATGTCTGCTAAGCGCCGAGCTAGCATCGAGAAACTCCAGTCCGCCGGCCGGGTCAAAAGCAGCAAGATCTTCTCGCTAGAGAGCAAGGATGCCTACGACCCGGAAACGGTACCCATCGTCGAGCGACCAAGCGCACACCGCCCGCTCAGCGAACAGTTTGTCCGCAACACATTCACTCGCTTCGACACGATGCGCAACGAAAAGAGTCCTGTCCGCAGCGGCACTCCCACAAGGCCGAACCATTTGCGCACTGAGAGTGAGAACAGCGTGCCTGTATTCAGCCCGACGAAGTACGCTGCAAATGTCGCCCTGCCAGAATCGCCTGAGAAAGACGAGTCGCCATCACCAACCAAATCAGCACTCGCTCGTATCAGTCAGTTTGGCGCCACATCCAAGGTCAGCTTCGACCAGGACATCAGCTCGTGGTCAGATGGCGACGAGTGTGCGCAGACACCGCGTGCACGAGCATTGCACCGCCACAACAAGAGCGTGACTTTCAACACCTCGCCACCTATGATAAACGAATACATAGAGCAGACGCCTGAACCCTCGGTGTCTGCAGCTTCCCGCGAGGGCAGCTACGACTCAGATGACTTTTACGACCAGGACTTCAGCTTCGAACGAGGCAGCTCGGTGGACCCTGAAAGAGATGATAGCTTTGACGAGGATCTGGAGAATGCAGACAAGACACCGGTTGTTCTCCCTGAGCACTGGTCGCGTATGTCGCCGGACGAGGCACGCACCGACTTGGTCAACGAAGAAGATGATGTCTTTGGCAGCGTCTCCCCATCACAACAGCGCCCAGTTCTCGGCCGGTCTGAGAGCGTGACCTCTGATGGAGAGTCGAGACCACTGCCACCACTACCTGGTTTGAGCGACAAGAAACGCCGTGAATCAGCGTTGGTTGCCGCCGCAGCTCAGCGCGCCTCAGATGCCGCGCGCAACCTTCCTGCCCCTGCAAAGCGCTACACCGAAGACGAGGATGATCTTTCAGCCAGACCACGCTCTGGTTCTTCGCCGCTGGTGGAGCGCGCTCAAGACATGCAGAAGCCATCGGAACATGACCTACCTGCATCAAAACAATCCACTCAAGATCAGGCGAATGACCCATCTGACCAGACCGATGGCATTTCCAGCGAGCAGCCCCAGGAGGCAGAGGACGGAGAAAACTCCATCCTGGCCGATCTCGAAGACTACACCAATGCACCTCCTCGCATCAGCCGCGAGTCTATTCTGAGAAAGGTTAGAAACACCAAGTACGACTTCGAAGACGACGACGAGGATGCGGCCGACGAGTCCGAGTTTGTGGACGAGCAGCAGAAGTTCAGACCGTCGTATGCGGAGCTGGCACAGATGCATCCCGATCAACCCATCCCGTCACGGGAGAACAGCAGGGAGTCTAGCGATCATTTCCTTCCAAGACAACACGTCGCTGATGACGAGGTTGATGTTGAGATCAAGGAGGAGCCTGTGGATGAGAGCATCGACTTGGCGGCCATTCCCACGATGGACGAAACCCGCGATTCTACACCTAGGTCTCCGTCTCGCGTGGGCAGCTATGATCGTCAGAACTCCGTTCTCCATCATGACGTTCGTGCTGAGTCTCTCGAAGACGAGACTGACGGCAGCATGTACTCGTTAGATGATCCGGAGCTGGAGAGCACTATCCTCCAGCAGCAGTACATCGAAACCGAGGACGGTAAAGAGACTCTACAAGAAGCCATGGAATTGCTCACAGTCAAGGACTATTCTCTGCCATCTCAAGAGGCCCAAAAGCCCGAGAGATCCGACAAGGGCTTCATGGCACTGCCAGAGTATCTACGCAAAGAAGATGACTACGATTTTGGTATGGCAAAATACACCACGCCGTCGCCACCTCCTTCCAACGAGAGCACACGAAAGCTAGACACGGATAACGCTCCCAGCCTCCAGCCCTCCACCGCGGCTCAGTGGGTTCCAGCTGATGCGCAGCCGTTACCACAAGCCGCCGAGATCTCGCCTCCCGGCACTCCTGAGTCTGTCATTCACCACTCCACTGACATGGACGAGGAAGAGTTTGAGGATGCTCAGGCTGAACAAGATGAGCAAGATGAGCAAGACGAGGACTTCGAGACTGAGCTCGGCACTGATCTTGACACCGAACCCATGCCTGTACGACAGGAGATTCCTGAGCGCAAGGCAACCATCAAGACGGGCGGTAAGCTCAAGGCTCGTCCTTCTGGAACCCCAGCGGACTTTGGAGCCGTGTTCGATGGCCAGGTCGATGATGCATACCCGGTGCCTGCGATCCCCCAAGGCTATCAAGCACAGATTGAGAACGCCGACTCCTCCTTTGAGTCTACTGAAGGTGATGCTAGCAAGGTCGACTCTGGTATTGACAGCGAGCAGCCAGCAGTTGAGAAGCCAGTAGTTGAGAAGTCCGCACCTCGTCTTGAAAGCCGCAAGGTCGAGCTCAACATCGACATTCCGGCTGTTGACCAAGAAGATTGGGGTCTTGAGCAGGAGTTCGATCGTGTTATCCAAAACCAGAAGGTGTGCTCACCCTCTCTCTACAGCCCCCTAGGTTCCGACACTAATGGTTATCGTCGCGAAAAGAAGGGCTACACTATGCGTGAGAACGAAAAGGTTGTGATTGCCTCCAACCGAACTTTCTCTGGTTCAAGCAACGAGACGAGCAAGTCCTACGACCCTCCAACCATGACATCTCGACCCTCGCTACGTACTGCAAAGAGCAGCCCACAGAAGCCAAGCGGCGAGTTCATCAAGACTGAGCCATGGACTGGCAAGCAGAGGCGGAAGAGCAAGCGCAACTCCAGCGCCAATCGACCTCGCCCCGAAGCCGCCCCGCCCTTACCTGGTCACGAAAGCGCTCTTGGTGTCGTATCCGAAGACCTCACCACCCTCTCGACAGACGATGGTCCCGAGGGTGCCGAGAGGGGACGTCTATTCGTCAAGGTTGTGGGAGTCAAGAGCCTTGACCTCCCATTGCCTCGTAACGACCGTGTCTACTTCAAACTCACACTCGACAACGGCCTCCACTGTGTCACCACCGCTCCTCTCGAGTTGGGCAAGAGTGCCCCCATTGGGCAGGAGTTTGAATTGGTCGTTCACGATGACCTTGAGTTCCAACTCACGTTGAACACGAAGCTACCTCCGAAGTCTGCACCTCCACCCGTGCCCACGGCCGCTCCTCTCACACCGAACAAGCACCAGAAGCAGTCGAGCATCTCACGACTCCTCTCTAGCCCCAAGAAGCGTGCGGAACGTGAGCGTCAAGAACGCGAGGCTCAAGAGGCTGAGCAGCGCCGCCAGCAGCAAGAGGCGCAGCGTAAACGTGCCACAATGCACCCTACCGCCTGGGATCTGATGCACGACCTCGTCAACGCTGCAGACGGCTCCTTCGCTAGATCATACGTCAACCTTTCATCGCACGAACAGCGTTGCTTCGGTCGCCCTCTGACTGTCGATGTTCCCTGCTACAACGAGTGGGCGCTCGAGAAGAACTCGATGGTCGTTAATAGCGTCCGCAGCAAGCGCGGCACTCATGCTGGTCCTGTGAGGAAGCCTCCATACATCATTGGTGCGCTTGAACTTCAGCTGCTTTATGTTCCCAAGCCGAACGGCGCCACCGACGAGGAAATGCCAAAGAGCATGAGCTCTGCAATCCGCGAGATGAACCGCGCACACGAAGTAACAGAGGTCAGCCACCAGGGCGCTCTGAGCCAGCAAGGCGGCGACTGTCAACACTGGCGCCGCCGCTACTTCCGCCTCCAGGGACCCCGTCTTACGGCTTATCACGAACACACCAACCAGAAGCGTGCTGTTATCAACCTCAGCAAAGCTGTTCGCCTCGTCGATGACCGTCGCACTTTGCTTGCTGACACGGTCACCCCAGCTTCGCCCGCAAAATCCAGCAATCGCCGTAAGAGCGCCTTCGCCGAGGAAGATGACGGATATCAGTATGTCGAGGAGGGCTTCCGCATCCGCTTCGCCAATGGCGAGACCATTGACTTCTACGCCGACTCCAAGGAGGCCAAGGAAGAATGGATGACCAACCTCGCTCAGGTGGTCGGCAAGGCAGACTTGGGCAGCCGCAAAAAGGGCTGGACCGATCTCGTCTTCGCCCATGAGCGCTCCGAAGGCGCCAAGGAGGCTGCTCTGGAGCGCGAAGCCATTGAGAGGCCGATGCTGGAAGGCGCCGCCGCCGCTGGCGGCACTGAAGTTAGGGATTTCACAAAGCCGCCTCCATCGAGACAGCTCAGTGAGCGCAAGCCCGTCAACAGGCAGTCCGCCTACGTCCCGGGCAGTACCCCGGTGAACGGCCGCGCAGGAACTCCCCCACTCTCACCTCGCACTGGACACCGGAGCCGCGACGCAGTCAAGAGCATGATCTTCTAATCATGCGGCGACACAAACTCGTTTCGTTTTGATGACTCGACTTGGATGACGGACACGGTGTGACTACTCATCACAATGTTCATATTCTACCCTTCCTTTCTTAATTGTCTGGGCGGGCCGGCGTGCGTGACGACGACCCACGAAAACTTTCCTTGTCTGTCTTTTTCTTTTTTCGTCCTGTTTGTATGATATCGGAGTTTGGATTGGGCAGGGGCATCGGCAATGGTTTGGGAAGGGTTGGGCCAGGCATATACATACTCTCCGGTTCAGTCTTTCGGTCCTAGCGTTCTTTTGAATAGGTCTTGTGACCTTGATGGATAGCAAAACAAAGTCTCCGTTTTAAACTTACTGTTGTCTCAGTGTTCTTGTAGTGTAAGTGAAGCGAATCCGCTGCCTCGACATGCCTTGACATTTGATGTTTCTGTGCTCAGCAGCAACTTTGGCTCTTGCAGCGTTCTGGTCTCGATAGCAGCGACTTGTCTTTTCTTGAAAGAGACGTACACATCTACATTTTCGTGCTGGCATCGCCACTGATTTGATTTGACTGCTGTTCACCTGCCTACCTACTACTACTGTACTGAATGTACGGCTGAAGCACTTTAGGTACATGTAGCCTCAACGCCAAATTCAAAAGATTCTTACTCATCTTTTTATCAGGACTTATAAGTTGAAGAATAATACTCCAACCAAAATCGTCGATCATCTCAGATATCTCCAAGCTTCAATCTCTAAGTGAATTCGCAACAAGAAAATTCGTCGCCGCCGCAACGCTCCGACCACCCACTGCCCGCCCGCCCGTCCTCCGCCGCCGCCGCCGGTTTTTTTTTCTATATAACGGCACCCAAACGATCGCACTCTCTTCTTCCTTTTTTTCACGCGACTTTGTAAGGCCCTCCGACGACCCCTAAATTTCACAGTCAACACCTACTAACACTGCAATCACAGACTTCATAGAATCATTTCTATAGTAAACGTCCATAACTGTGTTCTCTACATGAGCCACAGACTCCAACCTGGCTGATGAGCCGATGCCTCGAGCCCAAGAGTGATGCCGACGTGCGCAGCTTTTCGAAGCTGCGTGGCGATGATCTCAACCCAGCACAGTGTTTGGCTTCGGCCGGCTGTACTGGGAGGGTTTGATGGTACGTCTGACAGGTTCCTCACTTTCATCATTCGGCTCGTGTCCTTGCACGAGGCGGGCGGAGAAGGGTTCTGATATTGTTTGTGTTGAGGAGAATGCAGGCACGTACCATACTGTGCAGACGTGTCTACTTTCCTGCCGCCTGATCCCTCTCAAGAGCTGCCAGGGCACCGCTCGTCCTAGCAGCGTCTGTATTGCGCGGCACATCCTTGATGATCCTCGCCGGATTGCCCGCTACCACTGTATACGGCGGGACATCCTGTGTTGATCCTCGATCGTTAGTCTTTCTAGTCCAGTTGTTGCCTCCCATCCTCTCTATCCGAAAACTCACCTTTGTCACGACGCTCCCAGCACCCACAGTCGACCCCTTCCCAATTCTGACGCCAGGCAAGATGATCGCATTCCCCCCAATCCAGCAATCCTCTTCGATCCAAATTTCCTTCCCAAACTCGGGCCCATTCAACCCATCGCGGACTTCAGGATCAAGCGGATGTGTGCCACTGTAGAGTGACACGTTCGGAGCTAGCATTGTCCTTGCGCCGATCGACACGAGGCATGTGTCGATGATAGTGCAGTTAGAATTGACGAAACTCCCTTCGCCCAGTTGGACGTTCGTGCCATAATCGATGCGGATGGGCGGTACGACGTAGGGCTCGAAGGCGAAGAGGGCTGAGTCTTCTTCTGCTGTTGGTGCATGTGGGGGAAGTGGTGAATCGTCGCCGGTTATACTGGTGATGAGAGTTATAGGGTGGTTTCCTTCATGTGCGTACATATTAGTAGGATGGGACACTTACGCTCTCCAGAGCTCGACCTGTCTCCTGCGGGTGTTGAGATCGTCCTTGTTGAATTCATGGCACGCTGCCTGGCAGCGACGACGTGCTTCATTCAGCTCTGGCGTGAAGGCATAGTACAACTCTCCACGGAGAGATCTAGCAGCGTTCTCAGACATCTCATAATAAGGAGATTATGATCAGTTGTAGGTCTTGATCGTGACAATATGTCTTTCTATCCACGTGGCGCTTGGTGTTGAAAGGGTTAGGGTCTCTATCAGACCTCACTGCCAAGCATCATCATCCCATCCGCCCCACCTGGTCTTTCACTACCGAACGCCGCATCCGCTAAGATACCTAGCTCCCACCATGTCATTGAAATACGGCCTGAACCTCAAGAAAGCAGCACCTCCCAAGAAGAGGACTCTTCTTGATGACGAGCCCGATGAGGACGAGGAAGATGACGGTCTCCTCCAAGACCAGCCCGCCGAGGAAGCTATCGACAGCTTCGGCAGCGCACCTAAGAAGTTCGGATTGAACGTGCCTGCACGATCGAAGCCACAACCCAAACAAAAACCCGGTCCACCTCCAAAGCCTCCCAGCAAACGCTTCAATCTTGAAGACGAGGAGTCTATGCAAGATGCTTCCGCCATGGCAGCTTCCAAGAACGCCGTCAAAGCCGCGGAGGAAATCGACGCGTCCATATTCGACTACGACTCCTTCCATGATGCGAAGTCTACGGTGATCGAAGCGAAGAAGGAAGCTACTCGGCAAGATGCCATCGACCGCAAGCCAAAGTACATCAATAACCTTCTCGACGCTGCTGCTAGACGGAAGCAGGACCAACAGATCGCGCGCGAAAAGCAATTGCAGCGAGAGAGAGAGAACGAAGGCGACGAGTTCGCCGACAAAGAGAAGTTCGTCACCAGTGCTTACAAGCAGCAACAAGAAGAAACGCGGCAGCTTGAGGAAGAAGAGAAGAAGCGGGCCGAGGAAGAGGAGAAGAGGAAACGGCAGATGGGCGGGGGAATGCAAAGCTTCTACCGCAACATGATGGACCAGAGAGAGAAGCTGCACCAAGACGAGATTGACGCTGCCATGAAACTCGAAAGAGAAGGCGGCGTCAAGAACGTCGATGAACAGAAGAAGCGCACCGATGCTGATCTTGCGGCCGAGCTTATGGCAAAAGGTATCAAGGTTCATGTCAACGAAGACGGCGCAATCACCGACAAGCGCGATCTCTTGACTGCAGGACTGAACGTTGCGCCTGCTGGCAAGTCTGGTGATGCAAGCAAGTCAGCTGATCACCTGCGATCCTCAAACCGTCCTGCGCAGTCCGCTTTCCCACGCAAGGATGCTGGCAGCCGGGAAGCGCAGCGCGAGAGGCAAAGTCGGATGGTCGAAGAGCAGCTCGAAGCTTCTGCAAAGCGAAAGCGAGAAGAAGAAGATGAGCAGCGTGCGAAGGAGGAGCGCGACGCGAAGAGCAAGAAAACTGAAAAGGACGTCGGTGACGCAAAGGCCAGATATTTGGCGAGAAAGGCCGCGAAGGAGAAGGCCCAGGGCTGAGAACGCCCTCATCTCACGCCAAAAGCGAACATCACCCCTTGCTCGTCACTACACAGATGCCGGATTTGTAAGTCAACCCAGTTCCCTCACAACCCTCCCCACACTTCATCCCCTTCGCCTCATCCACCTCTACACCCACGGGATGCTTTCAGGACGGCGAGCTGGTCTACTTCTCCGTGACCTGCTTGTATCAATTACAAACGCCCAAGATAAATATTTGCCCCTGTCTTTGATTCGACTTCATCTTTCTTTACCGAAGACAGTTTATTCGTACTCTGTGTGGATGTCAAGTTGCAAAGTATGAAGTGCTGACAATTACCTTCTAGTTGCACACCGAGTACCATCATGTGTATATATTGCTTCGCAAGTTTGGAGGCTCGCCTAGATGCTCATGTACTGTACGCGATGGAAAATCCACGACTTCTGAATCATCGATTCGCTTACGATTGTGCCTGCTCATTAGTGCTTCTCAAATGGATGAATTCCGGACTTTGGGGTGAGAAGTTCGCTACACCACTCTTGACAACATCGGGTGTACTTCTTGTGGCCAAAAAATGCCCATTGTTCCAACGACTACGGACACGCTCTACTAGGCCGTTGATAAAGATTTTCATGACCGTAGACCATGGATTCGCTCGTTGATACGGACGTACTCAACATCTGTCAACGACTCAAATCCCCGGGATGCCCGTGTACGTGCTATTTTTGTACGCTTCGTAGTCTTTTCCGAAGAATTGTACCAAAGATCGCTCCTCAGCTGGATTGAAGTCAGTATACAGTGCAGTCTGACACGGAAGCATTCTCGCATGCGGATGACTCACCTCTGATCCTGTTGTAGAAGAAAACCCACAAAGACACGATGTACATCAACAGGCAGGCCTTGTTGCCTACCAGCATCTGGGTGCCAATGGCCCACCAGAAGAACGCCATGTAGGAGGGATGCCTGGACCAGGAGTAGATGCCTGAAGTAACAAGCTCGTGGCCCTGTTGTTTGACCCGTTGCGGCGTGTGGTTGAAGTTCGTGCCTGCCGTCGCCATGGCAGTGGACCGCATCATCTGTCCGAAGATCACCATGATCAGGCCAACGGTGATGGTGATGATGTTGACATAGCTGGCTTGATAAACGGGAAAGAACAAATCCGAGGCCACGATCTCGATCAAAGCACTACCGTGAGCCACGTTATATTCTATACCGTTGCGGAATAAGAAACTGCTGGCGCGCGCTTGGGGAAGGTTGTATGTCGCCGTCGTCCAGAACTCGAGGAAATGGAAGAGGCTGAGACAGGCAATGAAAGCTGGCAGACGCCAGTTCGTCATCTTGAACCAAGCCGCTTGTAATGCGAGGGTCAAGGACGCGGCGAGGATAATTCCAAGCCAGAAGGACGCAGCGCTGATGTACGAAAGCGAGCGTTTGCCTCCGGGAAGCAGCGATTCATCGTAGGGGTACGGTTTGCTGGTGAAGGGACTCTGAACGTCGGCGTAATCATGTTTGTGTTCGCTGCTGTCGTCTTTCTCAGAGGTGTCCCCTGAGCGGCGATGCTTCGTTTCGGTTCCTGAGGTGCTCGGGATTTGAGCCGAGCTCTGCCTCGAAGACGTGGACGATGAGGTCGACGGTCGCGCCATAGCTGCTGAAGTCCTTCCAGAGATGTGTGTATGGACTTGTTAAAGCATACTTATCTTGCAAGTAGACAAGGTATTTAACGTTCCGTGCTGAAGAGCGAGGCGACTTTCAAAACGCCGGAAGCGTCCAAGGGTCACTTTGAGGCTCTGTCAATGACAATATAAAGCTTGCGGCTGATCCCGCGCTTATCTAATCTACCGGCTCCACTTCACGTGCCGCTCACATGCTTGCTGTCACTTGTGACCTACGATTTGTGCGTCGTCCGCCTCCGAACAAATCGGTCGCGCTACTATGCGCCAACCACACACAGCAAAACACCGACATGCCCTCGATTGCGGAGAGTAAGAGGCAGGTCCTTGATGGCCTTTCCGCCGAAAGTGAACACGATGCCATCCTAGCGAGCTTGCAGGACGAGATCGACCAGCACAACCAAGAAGCTGAGGAGACGAGGCAAGACCGATCGCGCAAACGAAGGAAACGTGACTATGATCGAGACTCGGGCTCTAAAAATCCTCGGGAGAGACACCTTCGTTTTCGCTTCAAATCTGGCGTCCAGGAACCAAAACCGAAGAGGCGCTCGAAGCGCTCTTACTCTCCGAAGCTGTCTTCGCCTCCACCAGAAGCCGTCCACCCATTTCCGCGTGAACCTGCCGAGCCAGATGCGCCGAGCCTGCCATCGAACACCGCCGCGTTCCAGACTTCCCTCTTCGATGCTCTTGCAGATGACGAGGCGGCTTCGTACTGGGAGTCAGTGTACTCGCAGCCCATACATGTATACTCGCGCCCTGTACAGCAGACAGCTTCAGGTGAGCTGCAAGATATGGACGACGAGACGTATGCGGCATACGTACAACGCAAGATGTGGGAGAAGCAAAATCCAGAGATTGTGCTCGAGCGAGAGCGCATGGATAAGAAGCGACAAGAGGAAAGAGAAGCAAAGGAGCGGCGACGAGAAGAGTTCGTGCGAGCGAGGCAAAAGGAGGCTTGGAATGATGCTAGCCGTGCTAGGGATACGAGGGACAGAAGGCACGAAGACCCACCTTCAAGTCGCAAGTCCGCGCCTCGCGAGCCGTATGGCGAAGTATACGCTCGCGCATGGGCAGCCTACCTATCGTCCTGGGACGCTCTCAAAGCTGCACTTGCAAGTCCGTCCTCGCCATCTTCACAACCACCAAAACCACCCTCCAAGCGGATCCCTTGGCCTACTCTGCAGAACCGGCCTGCCACCAGGCCAAACATCGAGGCGTTCATGAGGCGTGCACCGTTTACAAGTGAGGATGAGAGAGGTCCGTCCGGTCAGCTGCAAGCGTTGAAAGCCGAGCGTGTACGTTGGCATCCAGACAAGGTGCAACAACGGTTTGGCGGCGCAGTGGACGAAGGGACTATGAAGGTTGTGACTGGTGTTTTCCAAGTTGTTGACGACTTGGTCGAAGAGGAGAGGAAACGAAAGGCTTAATTTCACGATTTTGAAAGTCTCTACCTCTCAATTTCTCACCGCAGGTCATCCTTATACCATTTCAAACATCGTTTGCTACGGATCTCGCGCAGCTCGCTTTATGAAAAGCGACGAATAGATGCTAGTAATGAATCGGAAAGAGCGATGAAGGTTCTCTTGCTATCAAATGTATTCAATTTGACCAAAGCGCTGGTTTCAAGGAGGACTGGAAGCCGGGGACGGAAACCGGTTTGCATTCCGGTGGCCCGGCGGATTACTTAACGCCGCTTACACGCGCTAACGCGGGGGATAAGGGCGTGAGACGGACAAGGGCGTGAGACGCGTGTCCTCCAAAATCACACCTTCCATCATCTACACGCAATGGCACCACCAAATCGTGCCCAAATCAGTCCAAATGAAGGCAACATCTTGCTAGCAATGTCAGCATTTCAATCAGGCCAATGCGCATCCATTTCAGCCGCTGCAAGGATCTATAATGTCTCTAAAGCTACCCTCACTAGAAGAATCAATGGAGGAACTACTCGAGAGGATTACACACCAACCAATAAAAAACTCACCAACATTGAAGAGGAGGTACTTATTAGGGACATACTAAAGCTGGATGCTCAAGGTCTTTCACCTACTATCTCCCTTGTGAGAGAAATGGCAGACACAATCTGCAGAGCAAAGGGTATACCTAGGGTTGGAGTAAAGTGGGCAAACAACTTTGTAAAGAGGACACCAGCTTTAACTATAAAGCTTGGGAGGGCATATGAGTGTCAGAGGAAGCTCTGTGAGGATCCAGAGATTATTAGAGGCTGGTTTGAGCTGGTGAAGAACACAATCAACAAATATGGCATCCTACCAGAAGACACCTACAACTTTGATGAAGCTGGCTTCCAAATGGGCCAGATCTCTGCTTCAAAGGTTGTTACAGATGCAGACAGGCTAGGAAGGCCAAAGCAGGTCAAGCCAACAAACACTGAATGGGTCACATTGATTCAAGGAGCCTGTGCAGATGGCTCTACAATTCCTCCATTCCTAGTCTTGAAAGGGAAGGAATTCAACCATGCATGGTTCTACCAAAGCCTACCTTCGACATGGACTTTCACAGTCAGCCGAAATGGCTGGACTACAGATCGGATTGGCCTCCAATGGATCCACCATTTTGAGAAGCATACAAGACAAAAGACAGTTGGGAGTAAAAGGCTCCTTATTCTTGACAACCATGGAAGCCATATAACACCAGAGTTCAGGTCATTCTGTGAAGACAACAGCATTGTTCTCCTTTGGATGCCTCCTCATTCTTCACACCTCCTCCAACCATTAGACGTTGGCTGCTTTGGTCCTTTGAAGACAGCCTTCTCAAAGCAGAACCAGGACTTGATCAGAAATCATATCTTCCATGTTACAAAGGTGGACTTTATTACAGCCTTCAAAAAAGCCTTCCTTGCTTCCTTCACTCAAGCCAATGTTGAAGCAGGGTTTAGAGGTTCTGGCTTGCATCCATTTGATCCAGAGGCTGTGTTGTTCCACTTGGATCCAGTACCTAGGTCTCCAAGTCTGCCTTTATCACAAGAGTCATGGTGTACAAAGACACCAAGCAACACCCAAGAAGTGGAAAAGCAGGCTACACTGATCAAGAAGAGGCTTGAAAGACACCAAAGTAGCTCACCAACCCCTATTGTTGAAGCTCTTAGGCAACTAGCAAAAGGTGCACAAATCATGGCTACCTCAGCAGCTCTGATGCAGTCACAGGTTACTACTCTACAACAGGCAAATGAGGCTATGCATGAACGAAGAAAGAGGAAAAGGAAGGCCATTCAATCAGACCATGCCTTATCAGTTGCTGAGGTACAAGCTTTGGTTGTTCAAACCCATGTTGAAGCTGAAATAAGAGAAGAGATGCTAAGGCCAAAAAAGAGGATATCAAAATGCAGTGGGTGTGGTGAACAAGGTCATACCATCAGAACTTGTAGAAATAGAGAGTAGGTACCAACATATAACATGCTTTGATTTCAAGTCATTTGAGCATGTAGTTGTTGAGAAAATGAATTAAATGTGCAGGTGACTTGAAAATCGCGTCTCACGCCCTTGTCCGTCTCACGCCCTTATCCCCCGCGTTAGAATCTATGCTTGATTACGTAATCGTATAGTGTTGAATTCCAACATAATCGACTCTCTAACATGGATTGAGTGCAAATAAGTTTGTACTCACAACATATACTAGACAGGTATCTATGCACTCTGTTGCATAGTCAACATATCCGGCTCTAACAGGCATTAGGAGCAAAACAGCCCATGTGATGCCTGCCTAACCCAGTTTAATAAACCCCCCGCCGCCC
>Ga0265797_10000487_pt1 | contig 72083 bp, 73 predicted proteins | sample P2T30metagenome_FD_192433 | JGI IMG/M metagenome (GOLD analysis project Ga0265797, IMG submission 192433) | Plant litter microbial communities from East Loma Ridge, Irvine, California - P2 T30 | ecosystem: Environmental > Terrestrial > Plant litter > Unclassified | place: USA: California...
TAGGGAGCAAATGCTTTTTCGCCAATCCACCGGAAATATCCTGCGCAGAGCAAGCAGGTTTTTTCCAGTTTTTTATTGCTGTCATATCTGCAATTCTTACCTGTTGATCCGGATAGTTCCGCTAAAGTAATTAAGACAGTCCTCACTGCCTATCCCGGGAGTTTTTTGACGTGCAAAGTCAGGCTGGACATCTTTACATTTGAAGTAAAGAAATATTAATTTAAAACCGTGATTTTATGCTGACAACAAATGAAGTGGCACAGGTATTTGATACCATTTTGAGTATCCCTGGAATGAATGAGGCAGTCAGGATTGACCTGCGCATCTCACGCAAAAATGTATTATTGCTGAACCATGTCATTGAGCGGGGACTCAATGCAAAGGGAGATGATAAGGATGTAAACATTTTTGCAAATGTCCCTGAAGAAACCGTGCAGGAAATCAAAGCCATTGCAGCTGACTGCCTCCAAAAGGCGGGGCTCGTGGAGCTGAGCGAAAAGCTTATGACGCTTTCCGCAGCTAAGTGATTACCATAGGGCTGCTCTGGCAGCCCTATATATTATGGTATTATGTCTACATTCTAATCATGCACGTTATCGAAAACTTTCCGCATTCTTTCAATAACCTGCAGGCCAATTTCTTAAAGTAATTTGGCTAAATGATTTAAACCTGCTAACCATGGAGACTGACTGTAAAAAAAAGATATTCATACAAATAGTATCACTCCTCTATATCGCCTTGTTTGTATATGCAGCAATCAGTAAGCTGCTGGATTTTGAAAATTTTCAGATTCAGCTCGGGCAATCGCCACTACTCAGCGCGTTTGCGGGCTATGTCTCAATAGGTGTCCCGGTCGCGGAACTTATGATAGCAGGCCTGTTACTTTTTCCAAAATACCGCTTAGTAGCTTTGCACCTTTCTTTTAGCCTCATGGTGATGTTTACAGCCTATATCTTTATTATCTTAAACTATAGCTCTTACATTCCCTGCTCCTGCGGCGGAATTCTGGAGAAGCTAGGCTGGAATGAACACATCCTGTTCAATTTATTTTTTATCCTGCTCTCCATCGTCAGCATCCTATTGCTGCTACCCGCAAAACCCCAGAGGCGTTCTGCTGCACTCAGGCATGCTGGCAGGCTGCTTTCATCAATGTTTGTCAGCATAGGTATTGTAGTGCTTCTGTTTTTTCTTTCGGAGGAAATAATCCATCATCATAATAACTTTGTGAGGAGGTTTCCGCACTATCCTGCAAGCAGGGATGCTGAGTATGACTTAAAATTTAATTCCTATTATTTTGCAGGATCCGGCAATGGAAAGGTCTATCTCGGGAATCCAACAGCACCTTTGCAGGTCACCGTATTTGATACGGCATTGAATCGCATGGATACTTACCAGATACGCGTTGACAAGCCCCGCATAAGATTTTCTTCCATACAATTAAAAGTGCTACCGCCCTATTTTTACCTGGTTGATGGTAATATGCCTTTTTTGTTCCGGGGAATTATTTCGGATTGGAAGGCGAGTCACAAACTGCGCGGCAATGCCTATTTTTCACAGATAGTGCCTCTTGATTCCCTAAGTATTGTATACAGGACCATACCCCTGAAAACTAAAATGAATACCCTTGGGCTAATTAACCTTAAAGATACCCTTAAGATACATTTGGCACACGGACTGCTTGAAAAACAGGTCGACGGAATATTTGATACTGAAGGAGACCTGATTTATAACAGGCAGCGACAGGAGATACTATATGTCTATCGGTACAGGAACCAATTTATCACTGCAGGAAAAGCTCTTAATGTTCATTACAGGGGTAATACGATTGATACCGTAAGCCATGCACACATTAGGGTTGCCCACCTTAAAAGCACAGGAACCAGCAAGTTGTCTGCCCCGCCGCTAACTGTTAATAGGGCAAGCGCAAGTTTTGACGATTTCCTATATGTCAATTCTGCCCTGCCGGGACAGTTTGAACCGCTTTCTATGTGGGAAAAGGCAAGCATTATTGATGTTTATGATCTCAATTCCAGAACCTATCAGTTCAGTTTTTATGTATATAACGTGGGACGGGCAAAAGCCCGGAGCTTTATTGTAAATGAGGGAGGACTGTATGCGCTCATTGATAACAGGCTTGTGCGTTATAAATTGGGTGAGCGATTTAAAAGAAGACTATAAAATACCGGCCGGTTCAGGGGAAGATTGAAAACCTGTAACAGAGTAAATCACAACTTTAAATTTATTATTATGAAAACAATTTTTTCAAAGGTAATGCTGCCTGCCTTAGTGGTTGGGCTTAGCATTGCAGGAGCTGCGGGCAGCCATGCCATGACCGCGAAAGCTAAAGCTGTAGCTAATAAGCCAGGATGGTACCATACAGGGAACATCCAGCAGCCATGCGGCAATGCACAAATCATGTGCAGTGATGTCGTAAGTGTCGATTTCTGTGAAACATCAACAGGAGTGGACCTTTATGACCTTTCAAATCCGGTGAGTTGCCCGAACCCGCTTTACAAGCGAGTGCCTTAAAAAATAATGCAGCCCTCCGGGGCTGCATTATCATTTTACCGTGGCTGCATCCACATGGGCTGTGGCCCTTGTTTAAGGTAGTATTCAAACCATTCCATGATTTTTCCATCAAGGTCTAGCTGCGCTGCAGGCTTTAGGATTCCGTGCCCTTCATCAGGATATTGAAGCAATATATGTGTCTTATGGAGACGGCGCATTGCAAGATGGAGTTCCATGGATTGCAGAGGGGAGACCTGTCCATCGGAAAGCCCAGTCCATGATAATAACGGAGTAATGATTTTTTCGGCGTTAAGTGCAGGAGAATTGCTTAAGTAACGCTCCTTATGATCAAAAAATGAACCTCCAAGGCGCATCTGATCTTCTTCATGCCTCCAAAATTCCTCTTTTCTTGAACTGTTACTGAGCCCGAGATAAGAACTGATGAAGTCCGCAGGTGCGGCCCCAGAGACTGCTGCAGTGAATATATCAGTGCGTGTCATAATATAGCTAGTCAAAAAGCCACCCAGCGAAGCGCCAATTAACCCCATAGCGTTCTTTTTGACAGGAGCGAAAGAAAGAACCTTAGTTACAGCAGACATTACACAGGCTAACGCGGATTCACCCGGTTCACCAATGACAAATTCAATATCCGGAAGCAAAACGAAATAGCCTTGCTGCGTGTAATTAGCCAAATTAAATCCGCCGGTTCCATAAGCGCCAGGGTTCATATAAACATTCAGGTTTGATGCCTGCCGCTCATAGATATGGACCACCATTGGATATCGCAGTGCAGGATCATATCCCACCGGATAATAGAGCAACCCATTAAGCTTCTTACCTGCTACGGAATAACTGAAACGTTCCGCTTTGCCTGAAAGATAATTTTTATAATGAGGATTGCTTTGAAACAGCAATCTGTGCCCGGAACCATTGCTTTTTATTACAATAGCAGGCGGGACATTAAATTTTTGGTCTACATACGAATAAGCACCGGTTTTTGAGGATATGGCAAGCTGGCCTTCCAGCTTGTCCGCAAGCAAGAAGTTGCCTTTAACATTCTTCATTTGCGACCATTGGCAGTAGCCCTGCCGGCTTTTATCCATACTTAACACCTGCAACAAGACCTCTTTCCCCAAATCTATATACTTGGATTCCTGAGCCGGTTGTGCAAGCCTGAGGACGAGTTCTTTCTCCGCTCCAGATGTTAAGCGACGCGCTCCATTTTTTCCGGTAAAAAATTCCCAAATATCATTACGGTCATAAATAACAAGGCCACTTGCTTTTGACCATCCTCCAAAACCATAGGGCATCCGAAGTGCTATGTTATCATTTTCGTTATCGTGAAATTCTCGCTGAATGGTACAGGTGATGCAGGTCTTGTCCAATGTCGAGGTATCATATACATACCAGTCTTTATCAATGAAGCACGCAAGCATTGAGCCATCAGGTGAAAAATGCATCATTGATGCTTCAGGGGATAAGCACCCAAAGAGGAGATCTTTTTTCCTTGTGGACAGGTTAACCATGTAAAAATCCCTCCTGGGTATAGAGCCGAAATCAGGCTCACAGGACTCCATATGCGAGATAACGGCAAATTTCTGCATGGGGTCGAGAAAGTAATGTGTAGCATAATTCCCTGTTACATCAAAAAAGGTCCCGCTTTCCAAATCCCATCTTCCCAAGCCCGGCCATAACTCGAGCGGCCCGGTGAACCTCCTGTCCGATAATATCCTTTTGTCTTTTGAATTCCATACTTCAAATGGCTTTGCTATCGTTACAGGATCATTAACAGGAGTTGCAATACTGAAGAAAACCTGTCTTCCATCTGCTGAGAAAAACAAATCATTATAGTAGCGCACCTGTAGGGCCTTGTTTTTTGGGAAATCCGAGTGGGTGGCCGAAAATCTGAAGATCCTGTTATCTTTGAAGCGATAGCAGAATACATCGGTAACAGTATCTTTCAGGGTCATCGGGGCAGCAGCAAATGCAACAGACGAATTCTCGTCCTGCCATGCCATGATGTTAATAGACATACCGTTAAGCCTGGTGATCTCTTTAGCGCTGCCAGAAGCATTAAACGGTATAACATATAGCACCGAAGCCGAATCGTTAGCAGATACGAAGGCAATCTGCTCCAGTTTTTTATCTGCTTTCCATACCTGTACTTTATCAATTACCTGCATTTTTAAACCTTTCATGGTGACCATAGTAAGCCGCTGGCTGTCTGCCGAGTTTACCATGAGCAGATGTTCGCCATTTCCTGAAAAGAGGAATTCCGAAACCGTGGGATATTTATATAATTTATCATGGATAAGGTCTTGCAGAAAAAGCGTGTCCGCTCCCTTGTATGCGAACCATCGTTCCCCGGCAAATTTGCCACCCCGCGCTTTTGGAAAAGCAAAGGTTTTTTTTTCTTTAGAATGCCGAACGAATAAAGTATCATTTCCTGACTGATAGCGCATAAGGAAACTGACCCAATTCCCCTCTCCTGAAATTTCACCATTACTCAACTTGCCCCAATGCTCGTAATCCGCTGGCGTTATCCTTTTTTGGGCATGCCCCGGTAGTGGTGCAATAAGAAAGGAGGTGATGACGACAAAGAATAAGCGTAGTATATCTATTGCTTTCATGGCTAGTATCCAGGATTTTGCGGCCCTACACCCGGATTAAGACCTATTTCCACAGCTGGGACAGGAAACAGGCTATCTGTATTTTCCCAGCCGGGCTTCAAAGCCTCAAGTGTCATATCCAGCCTGCCAAAGCGCTTCAAGTCGAAAAAGCGGTGTCCAAATTCTGTAAATAGTTCTACACGCCTCTCGTAAAGTACAGCATCAATCAGCTCCTCAGCTGTTGCAGCTAATGATCCAGGCAGTCCGGCTCGCATCCTTACAATATTCAGGTCTTCCCGTGCCCCGATAAGGTCTCCCTGCCTTGCCCTTGCTTCGCTGCGAATCAGGTAGAGTTCTGCAAGCCTGAATATCTTCGAGTATTCCTGGTCTCCTCCCGCATATAGTGTAAGTTTGTACTTATTTGGATGGTACCATGTGTTTACGCCGTCGGTGACGCTGCCTACCCAATGCAGAAATCGAAGATCTCCGGGTTCAAAGGCCATGACCAGTTCCTCCCGCAGCGCTGAGCCTGGAGGAGGTCCGGACACAAAAAGGAAGGTACTGCCTTCCAGCGTATTCCCTCCTGGTACACCCGGAGCAAGTTGCCAGATGGTTTCAGGGCTACCTTTAAGGAAGGCATTCTCTGGTGGAACACCGATGCTAAAAAGGCTTTCATTGATAACTGCTGATGCCTCATTGGCAGCCATTTCCCAATTCCCGGCGTAGAGGTGGAGGCGTGCCATAAGCGTATAGGCAGCAAATTTGTTTGGCCTTACGCGGTCCGGCTGCGGATAGGTGTCAGGAAGCAGGGTAAGGGCTTCCTCAAGGTCTTGCAGCGCTTTAGCGTATACATCCTGTACAGCAATTTTCACAATGGAACTGTTTTGCCTGTAATCCGTAGCGGTTACATAGGGAACCTCTCCATATAAATCGGTCAAATAAAAATGTAACAGCGCCCTGATAAAAAGGGCCTCGCCACGCATTGGGCCGCTGTCTTCCTGAGACAGGGTTGTCGAATTAGCAAGGCCTTCTAAAACCGCATTTGCAGCATACACCTGGCTATAGCTACTGTTCCAAAGCGAGGCGAGGTCGGTTGCGGAAGGGGACAGGGTGTTGTTGTAGAAGCTGCTGCTTATGCTTTGCGCATCGCCATAGTAATGCAGTTCATCAGTGTAGAGTCCAAGCTGATTCGACATACCGGAAAAGCTACCGGTCAGTAGGCCCCCCTCGCGTATTTTCGAATATATCGCTGTCAGGGCTGCGTTTGCAGTCGCCTTATCCTCAAACACCAGCGGGGCCGTCAGCTGTGTGTCCGGCAATTCTACCTCAACAAAATTGTCGCAAGAGCTGAAACTGCAGACAAGAAGGAAAGATATTGTTACCTTCCTGATAAAAATCTTAAGTAGTGTCGTCATGGGTATTCGTTTAAAAGTTAACTTGTAATCCTGTGGTTATCGTCCGTAAGGGTGGCAGGCCATTATTCCTGTATTCAGGATCGGCGCCTTTATAATCGGTAATTGTCAACAGGTTCTGTCCCTGTATAAATATCCTGCAGGTAAGTTTTGGGAGCCATTCTTCAGGCAGTGAATAGGATATTGATATATTTTTTAGCCGTATAAATGAAGCATCGCTTATGGCAGCATTGCTTTGCCTGAAATGGCTGAATGCTTCGGTGGCAGCCGCGTTAGCGCCGCTGGAATATTGCTGATAAGTTGCGGCTGTACCCTCTTGCTGCCATCTCCCTGCCAGTTCCGACGGCTGGTTTTCCATTATACCTGGAAGGCCGAATGATGAAAGGTAATTCCAGTTCTGCTGTTTGACAAACTGGAAAAGGAAGCCCAATTCCAGACCTCCCAGCTTGAACGTATTTTCTAGCCCACCATAGTATGAGGGATTAAGGTCAGCAGTAGCCTGCCTGTCTTCCGGTGCAGTGATTCTCCCATCACCATTAAAGTCCCTAAACTCATAAAGTCCTGTGACAGGATTTATCCCTGTATATTCAAATACCTTCTGTATGTTCAGCGGCCGGCCAATCACGAGTTGCTGCGCATATGAGGAATTGGCCAGGTCGGGGTAGGATACAAGTTTATTGCTCAAGCGGGTAAAGTTGAAGCTGGTTATCCATGAGAAATTTTTACTTTCAAAATTCACGCTCTTGATAGTAAATTCGATGCCCTGATTCCGGACAACCGCATCAAGGTTGGCCTGTACGCTCGAAAAACCTGTCGTGCCCGGCAGCGGTATTCCCACCAGCTGGCTGGATGAATTGTTCCTGAACAATGCCCCGGTGACCAATAGGCGGTCCTTAAAAAATCCCATTTCAACTGCTGCTTCAAATTTCTTATTTTCTTCCCAACCGAAATCGGGATTGTATAGCCTGGTCGGCTCAAGCCCTATAACTCCCTGATAAGGAACGCCGTTAGAGGCATAGGTATCCATAAATTGGTAATCGCCAATCTGGTCGTTGCCTGAAGTACCATAGCTAATCCTTAACTTACCGAAGCTTAGCCATGGAAGGCCTTGTGAAAATCCTTCATCAGAGAAGATCCATGCCGCACCAACAGCACCAAAATTTGCAAATTGCCTTCCCGGACCAAACCTGCTGGAACCATCCCGACGACCAGTGATGTTGAGGATGTAGCGCCCTTTCCAATTCAGGTTTGCCCTTCCGAAAAATGCCTGGTAACGGTACTCTGCCTTATTGTTGGAATTTACTGTTACCGACGATGCTGCTCCGAGGTTGTAAATAAGTGCATCACTTGGGAATCCCATTGCGGTCTGCTGCAGTGCTGCTGACTTTACTTCCTGAAATGTAGTACCGGCAAGCAGCTGTAGTCCTAATTCCCCAATGTCCTGTTTCCAGGTTAGCTGCGGTTCAACAATCCATGACCTTCGTGTTGCGTTATTAATAAACAGTATGCTGTACTCGCTGCCGATGCCGAAAGCAGGATTAAACATTGATGAAGGGGCCGTGCTGCTTTCCTCATGGCGCAGGTCGGAATACCCCAATGCTGTTTTAGCAATCAGGCCTTCCGCAAGCCTATAGGACAGCGTCGCATTTGAAAGCAGATCATAGGTATTTGACCTGTGCTTCCCCTCCAATATGCTCAACGGGTTGCCGAAAGTGCCATTTTCCCAGTTAAGGTTACCTTCCGCGTCATACAGAGCTGGGGCATTTGGGGCGAGGGAAAGGGCCTGTCTTGTAAGGTCCATGTAGGGCTGGTTATTATCCTGAGCCGTATAAATTGCAGAGAAATCTGCCCGAAATCTTTTATCAGTCGATTCATGCGATGCCTGTGCATGCATATTTCCCTTCCGGTAGGTAAAATCCCCAGGGAAAACCGTAGTCTGCCTAAGGATATTTCCACTCAACAGGAATTGATTACGGCTGTCGCCACCGGAAACAGTCGCGTTGAGGCCTGTGTACTGGGCAGTGCCCCCGATCAGCGTTTCCTGCCAATCGGTATACCTGTCCTGGTCCCACGTGCCGTTGACATCATATGCAAAGGGAGGGTATTCCGTTATCCCGTCATTCTGGTAAGCTTCCTTACGCATTTCGATATATTGCCTGGTATCCATCAGGTCGATGAAGCTGGCGACCTCCGATATCCCATGGGAATAGTTAACAGAGAATGAGGTTTTTCCTTCCTTACCCTTTTTAGTCGTGATAAGCACTACGCCGTTGGCACCCCTGGAGCCATAAATGGCTGTCGCATCCGCATCTTTAAGCACTTCAATACTTGCGATATTATCAGGATTAATGCTGTTCAGCGGGCTTGTCATTGCCCCGAATATGCCTGAAGTCGTGCCTGAACCAATGCTTTCTGAGGAGTAGGGAACGCCGTCAATTATATACAGCGGCGCATTTCCTGCTGCCCTAAGGCTGTTCTGCCCCCTTATCTGTATAGAAAAGCCACCACCGGGCACCCCAGTAGTCTGGGTGACACTAACTCCTGCCATTCGGCCCTGCATGGTGGCTAATGCGCTTACTACAGGCTGCGACTCGATATCCTTTGCCGTAATCCTGGCAATACTACCTGTCTTCTCCTTGTCCTTTACGGAATAGTATCCTGCATTGATGGTAAGCTGCTCAAGCTGCAGGCTATCCTCTGACAGCTCAGCATTATGTACGGCAGCAGTAACAGGCTGCTCGATCTCCTTATACCCGATAAAGGAAAATATCAGCGTATCGCCAACGGTTGCCGCAATAGAATACTTTCCGTCCCCGTCCGATACTACTGACCTTTCGGTTCCTCTGACTGCCACAATAACGCCCGGAAGCGGACCCGAGGCATCTGAAACAATACCCGAAACTGTTGACTGCCAGAAAGCTGTACCAGGAACAGGGTTAATATAGTTAGCATGCATGTGGCTACACCACAGCAAAAGCCCTAAAATAAAGGCAATACAGCCCTTATCCAATGAAATTATTTTCATAATTTTGAATTGTTAAATGAAACGAAAGTTTTGTTTTCTCAGGCCTTCTGCCCGCACCGCCAAGTAGCAGCAGAAGGTTTTTTTTTGTGTTTGGTTAGCTCGGTCAGTTTCTCATGGACGTAGGTTTATTGGTTAATAATGAGGTCAGTTATTATTTTACCAATACAACCGAAGTCTGCTCCGGGTATTGAGGCATGGCGCGAAGGGCTCAAAGGGCATGAACCTGAAGGAATAGAAAAAGCATTTTTCTTATACGCGTCCATCATGAAGTATTGCTACTACGCGACACCAAAACATTGCTAAGAAATCAGATGAGTAGAGACGGTCTCCTAAAAAAGGAGGCGTGGGTTTAAACTCAGCTTATTGCCTTCAAGGTACTGGTATACCGGGAACAATAAGTGAGCCCACGCCATATGACGTGAGCATTTACACTTATCACTCGTTCCCATTTAAAAATTACCAGTTTTTGAAGGCGAGTTTCAAAGCGAATGCTTCAAATATTATTATAAGAAGTATCGCAAAATTAAATTATTGAAACAAATATAGCAAAATTTTTATTAATGCGGGCGTTCGACCGCATTTTTTTATTAGCGTTAAAGTTAATTTGTTAAATGGTCAATAGAAACAAGATTATTTGTACTTATATTGCAAAGGAGTGGATTGGAGATACTTCAAATCGCTCATTTGCGAATGACCATAATATAGATGAAAGTACGGTTAGGAAAATAATGGAACTGTACGAAGGTAAGATTGATGACTACAGAATTCCAGTTATTACACTTCTAAAAATTTGTGAAGCTAGAGAAGTATCTCTTTCAGCTTTTTTTAAGAATATTGGAATGTAAAGATGTTGAGAAGCATCTTTTTTTATTTAACAAATTACCTGTTGTTTAAAAACAGGTATTTTTACTTGTGTTAATAATTTTATATTCTCGTATATTTCGCCTTAAATCAAAAAAAAATGAATTATTCCTCAATTACTTTTGGGAAGGAATTATATGATCTCACGCTAGCTGACATGACTAGCTTCTTTCTAACTGAAAAAGAAGAGAATCTGAATTTGGAGTTTAAATCATATCCACCACAAGGAGATCATAAAGCCAAAGAAAGTGCGGTTATAAAAGCAGTATGCGCCTTATTGAATAGCGAAGGGGGGATTGTAATATGGGGTGCACCTGTTGAGACTCGTAACGCAAATGGAAATACTAGTGCTATAGGAGACTTAACCAGTTTCAAATCCAATTTAGATCGCGATCGCCTAGTAAATATTCTGTCTTCAAATATTATTCCTTTACCGATTGGTATTAAAGTGCAACAGATAATTAATCCTGCTGAAGAATTTGTATTCATAATTGAAGTTCAAAAAAGTATGGGACGACCCCATCAGTATGATAATCGATATTATATTAGACTTGATGGTCAAACACGAATTGCACCTCACTATTTGATAAGTGCATTAATGAAAAGTGTAGACTTTCCTGTGCTTAGGGGACACATTAGATTGAAGAGGATTGAAATTACGGGTAACAACTTTATATTGACATTTAGAAAACTTTTATTTAATACTTCTGCTTACATTAATGATATAAACATAAATATGCAGATTATAGCACACCCAGGACATATTTACATCGATAATATACCACAGGGAGGAAGATATTCACAAAAATATCCCATTGTCAGCAGTGGTGCTCCGCTAATGTCAAATTTCACGCTTGTTGTACCTTCACACCAAATAAATCATTCTATAGATATTATTTTTCAATTCGGCGGGGAAAAATCACCTTCAAAAATATCAAGTTATAAATATAGCTTACAACCAAATCCACAATTAGGGGATATAGCCGATGATTCGGCATTATTGAGAGAGAGATCAGAAAATAAAATGCCTGCTGATACTTCTAATAATACTGATGATGAAAACATCAATATTTTATTAAGTCGCTAAATTATGGCCTTCACGAGCGAAAAGATAATACAATTGCACCAAAGAGAATAGTACAATTTGAATAAGGAAATTTTGCTACCATTGAAGCCGTAAATTTTTATCCAAAACAATAAATTATTAAAATGCGTAGAGCCCCAAAGAGAAAAACAGATGTAAAAACAGAGCCAGCCACCCTTAACGAATCTACACTGGAATCTAATATTGCAAGTGAAATAGCTACGCTATTTAATACGCCATTTAATTTCGGTTATCCTGCTCGACTCCGTTGGCTACTCGAATTCGATAGAATAAATCTTAATGCCTTTCGAAAATGGAAAACTAAGATATACCGTTTAACTCCCATAGAAGAAAGTAGAGGGGGCGGGTGGGACACTAAAATCACTATTCCTAAAGGTCATAATGACGAAAGAGCAATTTTTATACAATTTAAAAGAGGTTATCATAGCGAAGGAAATGATATCAAAGGCAGCATGTTCAACCTAGACGTTCAGTCGCCTAATCCACACGCTGAATTTAGCTTCAATGACAACAAAAGCAAGATTCCCGGTCAGTCACATAATCAACATAATACATTCAAAAACCTGTCTGTTCATTTGACAAATAAAGGTATATCCTCTAAGTGTGTTATGTATGCATTTCCACGAATTACTAAATTAGAGGATTTTGCAAAGCTTGAAGAAGACCTATTACTACATACCACATTTTTGACGATTGATGAATTGGACTCTGAAGCCAATCATGCGAAAATAGACCTTTATGACAGAAAGATACACCATTTCAGGACTTGTTACATTTCTGAAAACAAGAGAGAAATAGCCTCTGAAACTTTTCCTCTTAAAAATGCAAATGAGCAAGCAAATTTACTGTACGAAGTTTTTTTAGTTAAGTTAGTGCGCTTTCGTAATCAATATTCGAGAACTGTTCCGGTGAGATATTTAAACAATCAGATATTCTTAATGCTTGCTTATTACTTAAAGGTTAATCCTGGCGACTCAGAACGTTTTAGAAACGATTATACTTCGCTGATAGACGAAAATTTTATTGAATTTTTTTCAACTATTGAAAACGAAAACAGAATGTCATTTTCAAAAATTTTTGGTGGCGAAGACTACAATGACAGGCCTTTTACTTGGCGACTAGATTTATATAAGCGAATTGTTGATTTTTTTGCTAATAAAGATGATATAATTGAAATACAATCTATACCTAGCATCTATACTTTTAGTCTAGATAATGAAAAAGCTATTGAAATATTTTTTTCAGATCAAGATAAAATTCATTCAGATATAAATTTGATTACATTTTAATAGTTTCAATCGTAATAACCTAAACCATGAACTATATAAAAATTTCAGAACTTGTCAAGAGTGATTACTTATCGGAGCTCGAAAACTATGAAATAAAAAATCTTGAAGATTTAAATATTCTACATGACCGATTGATTGAAATTAGAATGGCTTTGATGTTGAAGTTTGGATTCGATGTCCATCCGCATTACCGAGGGGAACAATTATACGGTCGCGACATATTGCCTGGTATATTTCGGCCACCATTCGTGGACGGTGTGAATAGAGAAAATGCGAGAAAGATAGAGCTAAAAGGAATCGAAATTTTCAAGCATCGGGTTGCTGAACGTTTTGGAGAACGTTTTCTTTTTAAAAATAAAGAAAGCACTGAATATGCCGATGCTTGGGATTTACTATTTCAAGCGCAACATGCTGGTGTTAAAACTAATTTGATTGATTTGTCCACGTCAGTTATTAATTCGGCATTCTTTGCGTGTGAGTCGTCAGAAAAGTATGACGAAAAAGATGGTCAATTATGGTGTTTGCTTGTCCCTTCAGAGTTCATTTATGGAGAAAGCACTAAATACGACAAGCCATGTTACCCGATTTTGAACCCTTTTCACTTAACTGCTTCATTCGTGTGCAATGTCCCTACCTATATGGATGATATTGATGAACGTACATATCAATTTAGGTTGTTTCGTCAGCATGGAAGACTTTTCGTTTCATCGGATAATGAATTAAATATACCTTTAAATCATAAAGAGTTTTGGAAAAATATGCTGGTCAGAGTAAGGATTTCCCCTGAGAATAAAAAAAATATCTTTTCTCAACTCGATCAGTCCGGCATCAACCATTCTAGACTCATTTTAGATGAAACAGAAGATGCAAAGCAATTTATAGCTTCTATTAATGAGGATATGAAGAAACTATAAGGCTGTAATTGAGCATCTAGTTAAGGTAAGTCATCGATATCCCTTTAAAAAGCCATTTTAAATATAAAATTTTATGAATGCAAGTAAAGAAGACCTAATCAAATTCTTAGATGAAAAAGTACTTATTCCGGTAGAAACTAATCCTAAGGCTTCAATCACAATCAAGCAAAAAGTTCATGGTACCAGGATGAGATTAAACGAACAAGTAAGTGCTGAAAAAGTAGAACAGTTCTTTTGAAGCTCTTTGGTCTCAGATAGAGGAATAGATTCCTATAAAAAAATTAAGGGAATTAACGCTCCAACTTTTGAAGATGTGAGAGACGAATTTAAAAAATTGTGTGGAAGTAGATAATATTAATAAATGATGGTTTATAATCCATTTGAGTTAAATTGCCACAAGTAAGTGTCTACTATACATCTATCACTGCTATCGATTATAGCAGAAGTTTATTTGTTAAATAGGTAATAGTACAGTTTCATATGAAAAATCAACTCGAGTCTCATTTACTGGTAATTGCAAAGATTTTGCTTCATGCTAATTCTTCTTTTGAGGTAGTGAAATATTTCCAAAGCGAAAATGAAAATGATGCTCCAATAGTAAAATATGAAAAAGTCATGAATAAGTTTTTTCACTTTACGGCAGTTAATTTTTACAGGATAACAATCATCGAACTTTGTAAACTCTACAATCACAAAGAGGTGTTCAGTCTTCAAAAATTGCTTTCTGAATTTGAAAATAATAAGAGTTATTATGGACTATTAGACCATAGTGAGATAAAAAATTTAAGGAAGCACCTCAAGGAAAATCGACTGATTACAGAAGAATTGATAACACTCCGCAACTCGCATTATGCACACCAAGATGGAGATTATCTGAACTACCTTAGCCTTAGCACGTCAAAAGTAAATCAGTTACTAAATGTTGCAAAAGTTATCTTCAATTCCATATACGGTAGAGTTCTTGAAAAATCATATAACTTCGATTTTCCATTAGGAACTCCAATGGATGATTTAGATTTCATTATGACCAGACTTAAATTTTACGATGAGCAGTACAGAATAATGGAAAAAGAAATAAATGATTTTATAAAATAATATTTTAACATATGCCTCGATTATTCTCATATTGTATTCCGGGAGATGACGGTGCCGCTCCAAATCCCTACGGCCCTATATTAACATTGAACATTTGTAAACCTGTAATAAGACGGGTTGCACAAGAAGGTGATTGGGTGGTTGGAACTGGTTCCATGCAATTTGGTTTTGAAAATAAAGTTGTTTACGCCATGGAGATAACCAAGAAGATGACTATGGAGGAGTATTGGCACTTCTGCAATACTAATAAAAATATGCACTATAAAATTCCTAACTGGGATAGTAAGATATACAGAGAGCGTGTTGGGGATTCAATTTATGATTTTTCGACAAAGCCTTCAACATTATTACCAAGCGTACATAATGAAGGAAATAGACCGACGGACGAAGGTGGCGAATGCACCTTACTCTCCGACCATTTCTATTATTTTGGCAGCAGTCCTGAATCATTTCCGGAGCACTTGCTGCCCATCGTAAAGCAAGGACAGGCCCATCGTTCCACTTCGAATGATCCGTACTATCATTCGTTTATAGAATGGATCACTACACACATAAAAGCTAAGAATACAATTTATGCACCTCCTCAGGGAGAAAGGGATAATCCCGATCCAGAGATTTGTAGGAGCGTATGTGCAGCTCGGGACAGGCAAATAGGGGAGATTGATGAGGCAACTGGTGATGAAATTACTGATAACTCATGAAGCTCTATATCATAGGCAATGGCTTCGACCTGCATCACGGCCTGAGAACGAGTTACTACGCATTTGCGGCATACCTTCGTGATAATAATCGTGAATTATATGATATACTGGAAAGTTTTGTAAGCTATCCCACGTCTGAAAAAGATTTATGGTCGTTATTCGAAAGTAACCTTGCAAACCTTGATGCCGAAGCCATACTGTCAGATAATGCAGATTATTTACCGGATTTAGGTAGTGAAGATTTTCGAGATCGAGATCGTTACACTTTTACGGATGTACTTATGCGCATTAAACAACTATTAACCGAGGGCCTTCTGCAAATTTTCCGGGACTTTATTTTATCGGTTGACTATCCCAAAAATGTTTGGGACCATAAAGTAGAACTAGATATCAATGCTCTCTTCCTTACTTTTAATTATACTGACACGCTGGAGAAAGTATATGGTATTGACAGTTCACACGTGACCTATATTCACAATTGCGCCAAATCTGATTGTGAGTACCTGGTACTGGGGCACGGCATTGACCCAGAAAACTTTAAGGAAGATTTGCCGGAGCCTCCCGTAGGGCTGACAGCTGATGAGCTGCAGGATTGGTACGAGGAGAATAGGCCCTATGACATGTCGTATGACGATGGCAAAGATGCGATCATGGACTATTTTTTCAGGATGTATAAGCCAACTACAGAAATCATTAAGCAAAACCATAGTTTTTTTAGCAATTTACGGGGCGTTAATGAAATCTATGTCTTTGGGCATTCTCTCTCCGAAGTTGACCTGCCCTATTTTATTGAAATAATAAAACATGTAAAAAGTGTGCAATGGACAGTTTCCATTCACACTGTTTCGCAAGCAGATTTTTATAAAAATACCTTACTTGATTTAGGTGTACAAGAAGAAAATATTAAAATAATTAGATTGACCGATTTGATGGTTGACAAAGCACAGCAACGATTAGAATTCGATGACTAATGGGAAATATTTTAAGAAGATTGATTCTCTATCTTTTTATATTCTTCAATAAAATACCCCGGCGAAATACCGGTCTTCTTCTTAAAGGCCGTCGTAAAATGCTGCGCGGTACTAAAGCCTGCTTCATCCGCCAATGCAGCATTTGTATATTGCCGTAGCTTAGACTCGTTTTTTAGCCGCCCGACTATATAATCTATCCGCAAATCATTTATATATGCCACAAAATTCTTGTCCCTGTGGACATGGATAACCTTGGAGAGGTATTTGTAATTCGTATCAAACGATTCGGCAAGCTTGCCTGCATTGAGATCTTTTTTCAAATATCCCTTATTGTGCTCAAAGCGTTCCAGCTTCCTAAGTATCCCATCGCTCACATCCGGCTTTATTTCCAGCGGTGCAGCTTTAGTGCCTGGTTCTTTAACATCCGGCACCGGTGCCATCAGTTGCTCAAACCTTTTCTTGTACAGCCTTTTAATAGTGAACTGTCTGTATATAAAATATACGACAACAAACCCGAGTATCGATATGGTAATCTTAAATATAAGGTTATGATATTCTTTTCTTGTCAACTCCTGGTGAATCTTTTCCTTCTCATCAAGGAGTTCTTTCGTATCGTATTCCTTGTGGATCTTTCGTGAGAGGTACTTGTATTGTCCGTTCAATATACTGTCCGCTTTCAGAAGCTTATCAATATATTTTAGCTGCATTTCAGGCTGCTTCTCTTTCTTGTAATGACTGATCAATATTTCATACCCCTCCCGAAGGTCGGGCCTGATATAGCCTTTAGTGCTAAAAATAGTATCGACCTTGAAAAAATAACCTAAGCCTTTTTGGATATTTCCAATGCTGAAATGGCTTTTACCCAAGTAAAAGTATCCGACTGCCTGGTTGCCAAAATCGCCCTGCTCAATGATATCCGGCACAGCATCCTCCAGACTCCTGATAGCGGCATTGTAATCGCTGAAATAAAATTGATTTATGCCTTCGGAGTGTACAATATTCGGCACCAAATCGGAGATTCCCAATCTTGCACATTCACGAAGCGCCAAACGGTTTACCTCGCTGGATTTTTTTATCTCACCAAGGCCATTAAAGCATAGCCCGAGGGAATGCAATGACTTTAAATAGGGGAGAGGCTGTCCTTCCTTAAAAAAGGCAACGCATTCGTTAAGCAGGGAAATGGCCTCATGGTAGTAACCAAGATAATATTTAATAAGGCCGATATGGTATTTTACCTTGAATTTTAAATAGTCATCCTTCGTGCCGACAAGGTATTGGTTGGACAGCAGATAGTTGTCAAGGGCAAGGCCATGCTTTTTCTGCTGGTAGAACATAATACCTTTGGTTAGGTATGCAGAGCCAATAATATCGTTGTTATTGCTCATCTTGGCGGCACCTACCATGCTGTCGGCATAGAACTCCCTTTTATCTTCACTGCACTCATGAAGCATTTCCTTATAGGCTTGCGCAGTTTCCGGCCAATTCTTTTCTTTTCTGGCTTTACCAAGATAGGCTTTTAAGTAAATCCACACCTTATCAGTACCCTGATATAGCTCTATCTGGTCTATCAGCTGATCGTATGTTGTGCCAGGCTCGCCTAATTTTTCCTGACCTTTCATAACGGGAGAAATCAGAAGGAAAAGAAAAATTGCAATTACAATTTTATTATTCATTTAGTTGGTTCTATAACTATACTTTATTAAGCGGTAGTAAGGTGCCTTGAGGGAGGGAGCTATAGTATGCATGCCTATCAAAAGTACTTTAAAAAAATGTTAAAGAATCTTAATATTAATATAAAATACGATGTGTAATTCCGGAATTACACAGGTTTAAAGCAGGAATGCCGCAGGCATTCCCTTGCAATACGGCCGCCGCCGCAATAGCTTTGAAACCGAATTCAAGATGAAGGGGGCCCTGAAAAGCTTCCTGGTTCTAGTCCCCGGGCGAATGGAACTGAAGAGAAATTCAGTATCATTTAATTATTCCAACATGAAGACTTATTTATATCAGTCCCTCATCGTATTGAGCCTGTGCTCCTGTACGGCAGATTTATCCGAAGATGTACCATCAAACATACATGAAACAGTGGGCAGCGCCGCTAAAAAATCCAATGACCTCGCTGCAAATCCTGACAATCCGTATGATTATGCAGGCAAGCTTTGCAATGACCTGCTGGACGAATACCATCTGGCTCCTTCAAGTTCCAGGACGCTGAACGACGTGAAGCAACTCGTTGACAGCCTTGCACTCGCAAATTACGGATTCACATTATTATTGCCCCAAGATTATGATATAATCACGCCTGCAGTAATAGAAAATGCCATCAGCAATGCTGAAGCGGATTTCGTGCCTGATTTGCTTGTCGCCGGTTACTCCGCACAGGCGCGGACTTACCTGCTAAATATCAAGGCTGAGCTTGCCTTGCTAAAGCTGGCTGATGTTCCTTACAGCGGAGTGCAAAGCTATCTTGAAGAAGTAGAAGCGGATATCCTTGCCGATTCACTAACGCAGGGTGAGGAGCAGGCGCTTCTCGTAACAGCGTCAATCGTGAGGTATTCCCTTTATAACGATACCAAAAGAAAGCGAAGGGACAGGGACTGGGAATGGTCTACCGGCAACCTGACAGCGACCAGCACTGCCGCGATGGATAATGTGCCGGATGCCATAATCAGCGGTATCGTATCAAAACTGCATCAGCCGTAAAACAATAGAACCTGAAAGTAATATTTCAGGTTTTTCTTTTTCTTAACGATGGAAGATAACAGGAAATCGCAGGCAGGGGGACGGGAGCGAATTGAAATCTCGCGCTATTTTGCCGACCAGCATTGCCACAATTTGAGCGGTGAGAAGGATGGCGCAGAGCGCTACCTGATACTGTATATCTCAAAAGGCAAACTTGAAATTACCTTGGCCGATAGTAAGGTAATATTGCTGAGCAATGACCTTATAATTTTCAGGGGTCCTATCCAGGGCTCGTACTGCTGCCTATCGGGGATGACCAGCTTTTGGAGGTTGACCTTTTCCAAAGCATATTTGCAGGATGCCTTGCTGACGCTCAACAGTGATATATACAGCCAGCTGAGCCACAGGGATTATACATGCGAAGTGCTGCATATCTATGACTATAAGCTGCTCAAAAACCTTTTTTCGCTTATGTACAGGAATGCTACAGAGGTGGAAAGGCGCAACACAGAGGACGTAGTAAGGCTTTGCTTTAACATAGCGCTCTATATCATAAAGGGCGGTTCCAGCGCGGTTCCAGCGACATCACCTGAACAGTCCGGCAGGCCTTCTTTCCTGATCACCCGCTTTCTTTTTTTGGTAAAGCTGCATGTCCACCAGCACCACGCAGTACAGTTTTATTCGGACGCGTTGTGCATAACGCGTGGCCATCTTGCCAGGTTACTGAATGAAAATGGCAGCAGGAACCCAAAGCAGATAATTGAAACTGCCCTTACGGATGCGGCAAAGCGGCTGCTGGAGAGCCCAGGGACAACCATATATGCTATTGCCGACCAGCTTAATTTCAGCAGCGCGTCATCCTTTACAAGCTTCTTTAAACGGCAGACAAGACAAACTCCATCAGAATACCGAAACGGCATACCGCCGAAATAGCTCAAACTAAGTTTCATGGTACAAAAATATCCCTTAGAGTGGCTGGATTCGTTAATATCCCTCACGCTCAACCCGCAGAAGATCTATTTCCATGACCTGACCAAGGATGACATCCAAAGCCTTTCCGAAAAGGCAGCCATCGAGGCGGTCCATATCCAGTCGGAACTAAAGAACCAGGTATTCTCTTTGCATAAGGAAAGCCAGATACGCCTGCTTGTCCAAAAGTACCATTCTGCGCTCATTTTCCTTCTGGATACCATAATCTCCTACCAGCAGGATGCCGCCTTCACCAAGTCTGACTATAGTAACCTTGCCAAGGCGCTGGTATCCTGCCTGGATGAACTGCTCTTTTTTATCGAAACCCGATTCGCCAACTTCCTCAGCCTTGAGGAACGTGTCCCGCTGACCTATCTCGAGGTTTCCCGCAAAGAGCTTAAAATTAAGCTGGACCGCCTACAGAAAAAGCTCATTGCGGATGTTGCTGACCCGGCCTTTACGGGAATCGTTCTTGAAAGCCTTTACAAATTCATCCACCATAAAAAAGGCGACACCGTCAGTTTTCGTGAACTGCTTTACAGGAAAGAGCTCTTGCAGAAGCTGGAATCGATTCGGGACACTAAGAGCCAGACCAGTATCTATAACGCCTTAAATGAACTACTGGTGTACATGAATTTCAATAGCAGGGGTTATATCAATTATTTCACAAAGGTTATCGCAGACAAAATTAACCTACTGCAGACCAAGGCGGAGCGTATCGACAGCCTTCACTTTCATTACAAGGAGTTCCGCCAAATGCAGTACCACCAGCGGATGATACTGTACCCGCAGCACCAAAGCCTGAAAGCCATCCTCAGCGAGTGGTTCGAACAGGAGATCGCCTATATCGAAAAGACCATCCACCTTGCTGACCATCCGGTCAAGGAGCTAAAGAAATCCAATGTAGGGCAGTTTAAGATCGCTGATAAGATATTGGTAAAACTATCCACCGACCAGATTGCGCTTATACTCCGCGCGGCTGATGAATCCAGGCTCCTCGAAGCACGTTCCATGAGTGACGTCTTCAAAAAGGTTGTACCCTTTCTCTCCACGCCCAATAAAGAAGAACTATCCTATGATTCTGTCCGCAGCAAATCCTATGTTGCGGAGGACCGTGATAAGCAGACAGCTGTAGCTGCACTTGAGAAAGTCATCGCTAAGATCAAAAGCTATTAAAATATAATATGCCCTTTAGGGGTACAACCTGGGGTACAGCCTGAAGTTGTACTTTTTGTGCTTTCATTCAAATTGTTCCTTTGTCCTGTAAGTCTTCGCCGGCGTTTCCGGTTTCAAGAAAAAGATGTAGAACTTAAAAGCGAACGATTATGATTACAAACATTTCCTGGGCTGCATATTTCTATACTGTAGCCGCACTGATGGCAGCATGGTACCTCTATGTAGGTTTCCGCTTCTTCTATCCTAACATTAAAAATGCACTTGGCTCCCATAATGGCGGATCCTTACAATGGGATGCCGGCCCGCGGCACGAAATGCAACCGGCGGCAGAAGCGCAGTCAAACCTCGTAGCTAAAGGAGCCTTCGAAGAAAATTCCTTTAATGATTTTGAAGTTATCGAGGAGCTGGTTGACAGGGTAAAAACACTGATATCCTTTTCCGTAGAGAAAGCCCTTCCGAAAGACGATTTCCTCCTGTCCCTGCGCCCAATCCTTAAAGATTATCCCGCCCTTCGAAACTCGCAATTCAGGCCTTCAATCAACGAATTCATCACAACTGAAAGCGATGCGCAGGGACTAGAATCCCTCAGCATGGACGAAGTAGAGAATTGCTGGACGCTATAAACTACACGGCGGAGGCGGGAGACCCTGTACATCCCTATGCAGCAAGAGGAGAACGTGACAGACAGAGGGGACCGCAACAGCGCCCCGACCTCCGCTTTTTTTAACCTACAATATAACATTATGAAAAAAGTAAAGAATTCCAGTAACCTTACCGGGAAAGTCCTTCTAGTGGCGTTACTCATCGCACTGTCGCAAGCCATCCATGCCCAGGACGGCATAGCCGGTATCAATGAGGCCAACCAGCAGGTGAGGAGCTATTTTGATGCGGGAACCGACCTCATGTACGCCGTAGGGGCGATACTTGGGCTCATTGGCGCTGTAAAGGTATACCAGAAATGGAATGCCGGTGATCCTGATACCGGAAAGGTCGCCGCAGCCTGGTTTGGAAGCTGTGTCTTTCTTGTTGTGGTGGCCACGGTAATCCAGTCTTTTTTCGGAGTATAACCAGTAGCACTATGGCAAACAGTATCTATAAAGTCAACAAGGGCATTAATCAAAGCATTGAATTCAAAGGCCTTAAAGCACAATACATATGGTATTTAGGGGGTGGCGTCATCCTGCTGATGATCTTATTTGCTGCGATGTATATCGCCGGCCTGCCGCCACTTATATGTATCGGCATCATCGGGGTTTCCGGCACTGTACTGGTGCTGAAGATCTACAGGATGAGCCGGAAGTATGGGGAATACGGAATGATGAAGGCATTTGCTGCACGCCAGCTGCCTTCCTCCGTTCGATGGTACAGCAGACGACTATTCAGGAACAGGACAAAAGCTTAAAAGATGGAAAAGAAGATAGAAGACATACTGCCCATAATGGATGTGGAGCACGGCTGCATCCTGTCAAAGCAGGGCGACGCCACGCTGGCATACAGTGTCCAGCTGCCGGAACTTTTTACGCTATCCGACCAAGAGTATGAAGCCTTTCACCAGGCGTGGCTGAAAGCCATAAAGCTTTTGCCCAAGCATACCGTACTGTATAAGCAGGACTGGTTCCTTGAGAAAGGATACAGGCCCGACTTTTCAAAGGATGATACCAGTTTTTTGACGCGGAGCAGCGAACTCTTTTTTAATGAACGGCCCTACCTGGACCACAGCTGCTACCTGTTCCTCACCAAGAAGCCGGTCGGAAGGAAATCCAGCACCTCGCTCTTTTCGACATTGCTGCGAAGCTCGGTAGTGCCAAAGGGAATGCTAAGTGCCACAGAACTCCAGGATTTCAGGGATGCTGCGGGCCAGTTCGTCAGGATCATGGAAGACAGCGGTTTTGTCCGCATTACTGCGTTACGTGATGACCAGCTTTACAGCATGCCCGGCCGCATGGGTATCATAGAGCAGTACTGCAGCCTGTCGCAGCACGAGGGTGCAGAGCTCTTTGGCGATATCGCTTTCAAGGACGGCCTTATGGTCAATGATAAGCACTGCCAGCTCTTCACCCTCGGCGATGCCGAAGACCTTCCTGCGCTTTGCGGTTCCCGGATCAATTATGATAAGTACTCTACCGACAAAAGCAAATTCAGCATCGGCTTTTCCTCGACTTTAGGCCAATTGCTGTCCTGCAGCCACCTGTATAGCCAGTACCTTTTCATTGACGATGCGGCAAAAACACTGCAGCGCATGGAGAGCAAGAGGCTTCGGCTGCAGTCGCTCTCGGCCTATAGCCGTGCCAACCTGATAGCAAGGGATGCTACCAACGACTTCCTGAATGAGGCTGTCAGCCAGCAGCGATTACCCCTTAAAGCCCATTTCAATGTATTGGTATGGTCAGCAAATAAGGAGGACCTCAAGGACCTCAGGAACAAGGTTTCGTCCGCCCTGGCACAGATGGATGCTACGGCAAAGCAGGAAACGGTAGGGGCACCACAGATCTACTGGGCGGGCATACCCGGTAATGCAGCGGACTTTCCAATAAATGACACGTTTGACAGTTTTGCGGAGCAGGCCGCCTGCTTCTTTAACCTGGAAACATCGTACCGCTCATCACTCAGCCCCATAGGCATCCGCCTTGGGGACAGGCTTACCGGCAAACCTGTCCATGTAGATATCAGCGATGAGCCGGTGGCAAAAGGCATCTGCACCAACAGGAACAAATTCATTCTTGGCCCTTCGGGTAGTGGGAAGTCTTTTTTCACCAACCATATGGTACGCAGCTATTATGAGCAGGGCACCCATATAGTCATTGTCGATGTGGGCCATAGCTACAAGGGGCTTTGCGATATGGTCAATGGCTACTATTTCACCTATGAGGAGAATAACCCAATCCGGTTCAATCCCTTTTATATCCCGGAAGGGGACAGGCTCGACACCGAAAAGAAGGAGAGCATCAAGACGCTGCTGCTGGCACTCTGGAAGAAGGACAATGAGAATTTCAACCGCAGCGAGTATGTGGCCCTGTCCAATGCGTTGCAACTTTACTATGCCAGGCTCGACAGCCATCCTGAAATTTTCCCCTGCTTCAATTCCTTCTATGATTTCCTTAAGGATGAGTTCGTTCAGGTACTTGAAGGCGATCGCGTAAAGGAAAAGGACTTTGATATAAATAACTTCCTGTATGTGCTGCGGCCTTACTACGAGGGCGGGGAATTTGATTACCTGCTCAATGCTACTGAAAACCTGGAGCTGCTGAAGGAGCGCTTCATCGTGTTTGAGCTTGACAATATCAAGGACCACCCCATCTTGTTTCCCGTAGTGACCATAATCATAATGGAGGTCTTCATCAGCAAGATGCGAAAGCTTAAAGGTATCAGGAAAATGATACTTATCGAGGAGGCCTGGAAGGCTATAGCAAAGGAAGGTATGGCTGAATATATAAAGTACCTGTTTAAGACTGTGCGCAAGTTCTTTGGGGAGGCTATTGTGGTGACACAGGAAGTGGAGGATATAATTTCCTCGCCTGTGGTGAAGCAAGCCATCATCAATAACAGCGACTGCAAGATACTGCTTGACCAAAGCAAATACCAGAATAAGTTCGACCAAATACAGGAACTGCTTGGGCTTACCGAAAAGGAAAAGGCATTGGTGCTGTCGGTAAACAAGGCCAATGACCCGCTAAAGAAGTATAAGGAAGTTTTTATCTCGTTAGGGGGCACGCTCTCAAAGGTGTACCGAACCGAGGTTTCCCTCGAGGAATACCTTGCGTACACCACAGAGGAGAGCGAGAAGGTAAAGGTGCAGGCGTATGCCGCGCGCTTTGGGGGAGATATCCGCAGGGGCATTGCTGCCCTTGCCAATGACATACGAGATGAACAGTACAATAAAAGCTTATGAAACTAAAAATAACACTGGCGGCAGGCCTTATGTGCCTGTTGCTGACCGCACCGATAGAGGCGCACACTACAGATGACGCCCCGGCGGTTCCCATCCTCGGGCTGGTGAAGGAAGCCATCAAGAAGGCTATCAAGGCCATCGACCTGAGAATCCAGCGGCTCCAGAACAAGACCATCTGGCTGCAGAATACACAGAAACAGATAGAGAATACGCTGTCGAAGCTGAAGCTCGATGAGATATCGGACTGGGTACAGAAGCAGCGGGACCTTTTTAAGGAATACTACGAAGAGCTTATGAAAGTCAAATCCGTCATTACGTATTATCAACGGATCAGAGAAGTGACCGAGAAACAGGTACAGCTGGTGGAAGAATACCAAAGGGTCTGGCCACTGCTGCGTCAGGACAGCCATTTCAATGTTGATGAGCTTGACTACATGGAAAAGGCCTACTCCGGCATCCTTGCGGAAAGCCTTGCAGGGATGGAGCAGATCTTCATGATACTCGAATCTTTCACTACCCAGATGAGCGATGCGGAAAGGCTGGAGCTCATCAATGCGGCAGCGGACAGGATCGACACTACTTATGATGACCTCATGCGGTTCAACAGGCAGAATATCCTGCTGAGCCTGCAAAGGGCAAAAACGGAGCGCGATATTGAGAGGGTGAGACTACTTTACGGGTTACAGCAATAAAATATACCGCTATGAAAACAATAATGCTACTGACACTGCTCGCATTGGGCATTAATGCCCATGGGCAGTCAAAGCAGGTAAAGGTGCTGCTGCAGCAAATCTCAGCGCTCCGGGTCTATGGCAATTATCTGCAAAATGGATACGGCATTGCAAAAAAAGGGCTTACAGCGATCAGCGACATAAAGAACGGCGAGTTGAATTTGCATACGGCATTTTACAATGCGCTCGCCACGGTAAACCCTGAAGTCCGCAACTATGTAAAGGTCGGTGACATCATAGCACTCAGCGCAAAAGTCACCCGCGAGGAGGAAGCCTCCTGGCAGTGGCTTTCAGAAGAATCCTTCACCCAGGAGGAAAGCGGCTATATCAGGCGTGTCTTCGGGCGCCTGCAGCAGGACTGCGAAGCGCAGCTGGAACTCCTGGCCAGTGTGCTTACCGATGATGAACTTGAGATGGATGATGCTGAGCGCATCGCCATCATCGACCGCATCCATGCGGAGATGACAGGCAACTACACTTTCGCCAAAAGCTTCTCCAGTGAAGCAGCGATGCTTGCCCGGGTAAGGGAACGGGAAGCGAAAGATGTTAAGAACGCACGGCAACTTAACGAGATAACTATAGCACCATGAAAAAAATAACCTTGTTGGCGCTGCTAATCTCAGCGCTACTTTTACCGCTGCCCGCTTCGGCGCAGATGCAGGAACTGCAGCAGCTGGCCCTCAATATCGAAAAGCTGGCGCAATTCCGCTCTATACTGAAGCAGATGAAGAAAGGCTATGAGATCCTGACCAAAGGCTACAACACGGTACGCGACCTTTCACAGGGCAACTTCAGCCTGCACCAGACCTTCCTTGATGCCCTGTTGCAGGTCAGCCCCGCAGTGCGGAACTACAAGCGTGTTGGGGATATCATCGACTACCAGGTACTGCTGGTCAGGGATTACCGGTCAGCACAATCAAAATTCGCTTCAAGTGGCCTGTTCAATGAACAGGAGCTTTCTTATCTGGGAAGCATTTATGAAAACCTTTTTGAGCAGAGCCTGCGCAACCTGGACGAGCTTACGGATGTGCTCACAGCAAACAGGCTGCGCATGTCAGACGATGACCGCCTTGCAGCGATTGACCGGATATATGCTGATATGCAGGATAAGCTGCTTTTCCTGAGGGCCTATAATAATGAGGCAACGCTACTCGGCGTGCAGCGCGCGCGGGAAGCCAACGACGTGGAGGCTATACGGCTGCTCACTTCCAATAACAACTAACCTTTTCCATTATGGCAAATTTTAAACCGGCCGCATTTTTTGCTGCCGCAGGGCTGTTATTGCCCATAAGCGCAAATGCCCAATCGCTGGCCGACGAGATGGGAAGCCTCCATGCTATTTTGGAACAGCTGTACGATGAAATGATGCCCCTATGCAGTGACCTTATCAGCGTAGCGCAGGGCATTGCAGGCTTCGGTGCTTTGTGGTATATCGCTTCAAGGGTCTGGCGGCACCTGGCCAATGCAGAGCCGATAGATTTCTATCCGCTGTTCAGGCCGTTTGTCATTGGCTTCTGCATCATGATCTTCCCGTCCGTACTGGCGCTTATCAATGGCGTCATGGAGCCTACGGTAAGTGCGACGGGAGCGATGGTAGAAGATTCGAACAAGGCTATAGAGGTCCTTCTTAAGCAAAAGGAAGAGGCCATCAAAACCACCGATGCCTGGCAGATGTATGTAGGGGAGGACGGTTCGGGTGACAGGGACCGATGGTACAAGTACACGCACGATGATGCAGACCCGTCCGGCGAAGGCATGCTCGAAGGGATCGGGAACGATATCAAGTTCGCAATGGCAAAAGCGTCTTACAGTTTCCGGAACTCCGTAAAAGAATGGATGAGCGAGGTACTGCGCGTGCTCTTCGAGGCTGCATCCCTCTGCATCGATACCCTGCGGACCTTCCAGCTTGTTGTCCTTTCGATCCTCGGGCCCTTCGTTTTCGGCATCGCGGTCTTTGACGGCTTTCAGCATACACTCACCGTGTGGCTGGCACGCTATATCAATATCTTCCTCTGGCTTCCTGTTGCCAATATCTTCGGTAGCATCATCGGTAAGATACAGGAGAAGATGCTGCAGGTCGATATCGCGCAGGTCAATGACTATGGCGATACGTTCTTCAGCAGGACCGACATGGCCTACCTGGTCTTTATGATCATCGGCATTGTGGGCTACTTTACGGTCCCATCCGTAGCCAACTATATCGTCCATGCGGGCGGGGGCGGCGCGCTTGGCCAGAAAGTCACCTCAATTTTCAGCAGCACGGCAATGAGCGCCGCAGGGCGCGCTTCTTCCGGCCTTGGCATGACCGCCGATATGATGGGCGACGCTGCGGGCAGGATGTCACGAAGCATGTCTTCACAATCCGCTTCATCGCAGCATTTCAATGACGGAGACAGCTACATGTCCGATAAACTTAAAGGAAATAAATAAAAGCTATGTTCACTAAACTAAAGAATATCGATACGGCCTTCCGCCACGTAAAGCTCTTTACCATCATCGTGGTTGCGGTTTCCTGCTTGGTCAGCATCTTTTCGATCTACAAAAGCTTCAGCCTGGTTTCAGGCATGCAGGAGAAAATCTATATCCTTGCCAACGGCAAGGCACTTGAAGCGTTCGCTTCCGACCGGAGGGATAACATCCCCGTGGAAGCACGGGACCATGTAAGGACCTTCCACCAGCTGTTCTTCACACTGGACCCTGATGACAAGGTCATCAAGGAAAATGTTGGCAAGGCATTATACCTCGCCGACAACTCCGCTAAGTCCGTGTATGATGACCTCCGTGAAAGTGGATATTATGCAGGGATTATGTCCGGCAACATCAGCCAGACCATCATAATTGACAGCGTCCAGGTAAACATCGACCCGTATCCCTACCAGTTCCGCTGCTATGCCACCCAAAGCATCGTGCGGCCTACGAGCATAATCAAGCGCAACCTGATCACCGAAGGCAACCTGCGCAATGTCTCGCGCAGCGATAACAATCCCCATGGCTTTTTGATCGAGCGATGGAACACCATCGAGAACCGGGACATCAACTCCGAAAACAGGTAATATGAAAGCAGCTTCAAAAAATCAGGCCGGAAAATTTCCGGGACTAAAGCTTATCGGACAAAGGTTGTATATATCGGGCAGGAGCTATTGGGCAGGCTGGATGGAAGAGAAGGCCTCAGGGCTCTCAAAGAAGCAGCTTTATGTCGCATTTACCGGCTTCATAGCCGTTGCGGGAGCGTACTGCATTTTTTTGGTCTATCAGGGATTAGCTGGAGGATCCAGCGATAGCATAGGGACAGGAAGAATCAAATATGTCAGGACGGAACCTGCGGCAGCTATTCCGCATAACAGCCGGCCAGGCAATGAATACCTTAAGATCAAAGCCTTCAGGAACTACATCGACAGCCTTGACGGCACTGCTCACGGCAGGAAAATCAGGGACAGCATCATGCAGGCAAGGCCCGGCCTCCTGGACAGTGTCGCCGCAGCCGAAGCCTATTTCAACAGAAACTAATAAATAATGCGATATGGAAACAAAAAATTTTATGATCAGTCCTGCAAGGCGCAGAAAGCTTCTGCTGGTTTTGCCATTGCTGCTGCTGCCTTTCCTTACGATGCTCTTCTGGGCAGCAGGGGGTGGTGGTGGCAATCCGAAAATCATCGATACAAAGAAAGGCTTTAACCTTAACCTGCCCAATGCAAAGAACGATGAGGACGCCAAGCTCAGCAAATTCAATTACTATGAAAGTGCCGCGCTGGATTCTGCCAAGATGGAAGAGCTGCGAAAAAAGGACCCTAACTATATCACGGATGATATGCCGGCTGACAGCATAAGAAGGAAAACAGAAAATCCAGCTAACCCCGCACATGGGCTGAGCAGGGGACTCAACATGGCTACACATGATCCCGCTGAAGAGAAGCTGTACAAAAGGCTTGAGCAGCTTAAGGAAGCGGTCCGACAGCCGTCACCCCGCCCTGAATCCCGTGGTGCCGGAAACGCTCCGGCAGCGGTTCCTGTCCAGGCATCCGCGGATGTGCAGCGCCTCGAAGAGATGATGCGTACCATGCAAAGCAGCCCCGAACCTGAAGACAGGGAAATGCAGCAGATCAACGGTATGCTGGAGAATATCCTTGACATCCAGTACCCACAACGGCAGCAGGAAAAGATGCGGAAAGCATCGGAGGCGGAAAGAGGACAGGTCTTTCCTGTGCAGACGGGCCTTCAGGACGAACCTGTATCCATCTTAGCACAGCAGGCAGGTACACCAGCGTATTTTGGCGGCAATGCGTCCCATAACAGGTTCTATTCCCTGGACGAGGCCAATGCACCCATTGCTACGCAGAATGCGGTACAGGCGACTATTGCAGAGACCCAGACGATAGTCAACGGAGCCACCGTAAAAATGAAGCTCGGCCAGGATGTATTTGTAAATGGCACCGGCATTCCCGCGAACACTTTCATCTTTGGAACTGCTTCCCTAAAGGGCGAGCGGCTCAGCATCAAGGTTGCCGGCATCCGTTACGGAAATTCCATTTATCCTGTAGACCTGACTGTCTATGACCTTGACGGTCTTGACGGGCTTTACATACCCGGAGCTATAAACAGGGATGTCGCCAAGGCGTCGGCGGACCAGTCCATGCAGACGCTGGGCGTCGCCACACTGGATGATTCCTGGAGCGCACAGGCGGCTGGAGCCGGGATAGAAGCCGCGAAAAGCCTTTTCAGCAAAAAGGTGAAGCTGGTCAAAGTCGTAGTAAAGGCCGGCTACCAGGTACTGCTCCGGGACGAAAAACAAAAAGACAAACCTTAAACCAATTCATATGAAGACAATTAAAATTATGCTGTCGCTCGTGCTGTTGGCATTTAACGCAGCCGCACAAGCGCAAATGCAGGGGCCGCAGCCCATAACAAGCCAGCTCGAAGTGGCCTACTCCAAAACGACAACACTCGTATTTCCCTTCCGTGTTATCAGTGTCGACAGGGGCAGCCAGGCTATACTGGCCCAAAAAGCAAAGGGCGCCGAGAACGTCGTGCAGATCAAGGCTTCACAGCAAGACTTTCCCGAGACGAACCTCACCGTAATCACTGCTGAAGGCCAGCTGTACTGCTTTTCGCTTTGCTATAATGAATTTCCGGAGGCCTCTGCCTTCACATTTCCCCCTGTGAAGCAGCAGGGAAAAATAACTTTTAGCGGTGAGCAGCCCGATGCGCAGGAAATCGCCTCCTTTGCAGCAATGGCCCTGCATGAGCGAAAAAGCGGCACGAGCATACGGGAGGCAGACTATGGCATAGGGCTTGAAGTTACGGGACTCTATATCCATGAAGACTTCATTTACTACAGGGTAAGGGTCAGCAATACCACGCCCATCAGCTATGATATCAGCCAGTTGCGTTTTTTCATAAGGGACCAGAAAAGGTCAAAGCGGACTGCTTCACAAGAAGTGGAGGTCATCCCGTTTTCCGTGTCTCCTGAAGCCCGGAAAGTTGCCGCTTTTTCAAATGAACTCTTCGTTTTTGCCCTTCCCAAATTCACGATTCCCGATAAAAAGAACTTAATCATCGAACTGACGGAAAAGTCGGGAGGAAGGCATCTCCATCTGAAGATCAGGAACAGGAAGGCTGCCAAGGTGGTGCCACTGCCTAAATTTTAATAGTAACCTTAAATACTACGATCATGAATGATAAGAATTTTGATTACCTGAAAGACCAGGTCAAGTTCACTGGATTTGGCGAAGCCCTGGAGGGGGACCTCAGGCAGAAGATCGAAAGCGGCGATGCTGCATTCAGCCTTAAGCATGATGCCTTTTATGGCAATGACAAGGTTTCAGCAGAACTGAACTTCAAGAAGTCAGAACAGACGGATATGTACTTCTTCAATTCGTATAATGTTACCCTGCAAAAAGAAGATAGGCCCGAAACATTGGAGCAGACTTTTTACATAAACAGGGGAAATAACATTACCCTGAAGGAAGCCTACAACCTCATGGAAGGGAGGTCGGTGCATAAGGAACTGACCGATAAGCAGGGCGATAAGTACAATGCCTGGGTGCAGATGGATTTCAAGGATGCTGACAGCAAAGGGAACTTTGCCCTGAAGCATTACCATGAGAACTATGGCTACGACCTGGAATCTGTATTGTCAAAGCATCCGATAAAGGAACTGAGTAATAATTCCCATAGGGACGACCTGATGAACTCGCTGAAGAAGGGCAACCTGCAATCGGCAACGTTCATCAAGGACGGGCAGGAAGTAAAGCAGTATGTTGAGGCTACCCCGCAATTCAAGACCCTTACCGTTTACGATGCGGATATGAAGCGTCTGGATACCAGGCAGGCCAAAGAGCAGGGACAGTCACAGGGAACGGGCGAAGGCAAGAGCCAGGACACGAAAAAGCAGCAGTCTGCAACGGAAGAAGACAGACCGGGAGAGACACAGGAAAAGAAGCAGCGCCGTAAAAAGCAATCCTTGTAGCCATGGGAACCGAAAAGCCTTTATTAGATTTCTTTACAGCGATCAGCAATGACCATCGCATCAGCAGCACGCACATCAGCGTGTTTGCCGCGCTGCTGTATTATAAATTCAGTAAAGGCTTTTCTAATCCGGTCTATGCCTACAGCGCGGACATATTGCCCATAGCAAAGCTTTCCGCTGCCAAGACCTACCGCAAGTGCGTAAGGGACCTTAGCGATTATGGCTACCTGCGATATGAGCCCTCTTACAAGAAGAACCAGGCAAGCAGGATATTTTTGCCTGAATAGTATCTGAAAGTATATTTATAGCCCGCATGCGGGCTTTTTCTGTTTAATGAATTGACCATGAAAGAAGAAGATGAAATTACAGGAAAAATCACGCCTCAGGATGCTATGCGTATGCTTGAAGGTGAAGGGTTAACAATAACCCTGGAAGAGGCAACAAATGTCTTGGCTATTCTGCGAAAAATGGCTAATATAGCGGTTTCCAAATATTTAGAGCGATGAAAAGGATAGCTGACTTATATGTGAGGGTGAGTACCGATGAACAGGCTGAAAAAGGCTACTCCCAAAGAAACCAGGAAGAACTCCTTCGAAAATACTGTGGTATTAATGATATACAGATCCGTGATGTCATCTATGAAGATCACTCTGCGAAGACATTCAACAGGCCGCAGTGGAAAAAGTTGCTGGTAAATCTGAAAAAAAATAAGAATAAGATCGATTTGGTATTGTTCATGAAATGGGACAGGTTCAGCAGGAACGCCAGTGATGCCTACCAAATGATAAGCCTGCTCAGAAAACTGGGTGTAGAGCCGCAGGCCATTGAGCAGCCTCTGGACCTGGCTATCCCCGAAAATAAGATGATGCTTGCCTTTTACCTGGCCGCTCCGGAAGTAGAGAATGACAGGCGTGCCCTTAATACCTTCCACGGATTACGACGTGCAAAGAAAGAGGGCAGGTATATGGGGATGGCGCCTTACGGGTATGACAATAAGATCACTGAAGACGGAAAAAAGTTTATTGCGCCCGTACCTAAGGAGGCCAAGCTGGTCCGATGGATATTTGATGAGATCGCAAAAGAAGTATTCAATACAGAGTCCATCTACCATATGGCAAAGGATAGGGGGCTAACCTGCACTAAGGGGAATTTCTGGATCATCATAAAAAATCCGGTGTATTGCGGAAAGATAGTAGTCCCAAAATATAAGGATGAGGAGGCTATGCTGGTGGATGGGCAGCACGAGGCCATAATCAGTGAAGGCCTTTTCTACAGGGTACAGGATGTCCTGGAGGGAAGATCGAGAAATTACCGGCCAAAGGTACAGACCACGGAAAATTTCCCGCTAAGGGGCTTTTTCCTTTGTCCCCAATGTGGAAAGAAACTTACGGGAAGCAAGTGTAAGGGGCGGCATAAGTATTACTATTACTACCATTGTGAGGCCTCATGCAAGTACAGGATAAATTCCGAGATGGCCAATGAAAAGTTCATTAACCACCTGAACGGATATAAGCCCATACCACAGGTAAAGAAACTATACTCGGCTATCCTTCTTGAGGCCTACAAGGAACAGACGGGTAACGCCACAAGCGAAAAGAAAAAGATGCTTGCCCAGATAACCGAATATGAAAAGAAGCTTTCCAACGCGCGAAATCTCCTTGTAACCGAAAAGATCGATGTAGAGGATTACAATCTGATGAAGGCAGATTATAATTCAGTGATCAATAAACTTGAAAAACAACTAGCCTGTACAAATTTCGAAAAAGGAGATATTGAAGATCTGATGAGCAGGGGCCTTAACAACCTGATTTCCTTGGGTTCAGCTTACGAGAATGCGACGCTCGTGGAAGCAAGGGAGTTAATTGGTTTAATTTATCCCGAAAATTTCACATTTCGCGGAAGTACTTTCCAAACCGCTCGGGTCAACGAAATTATGAACTGTATCTATTTGGTTAACAACGAGTTGAAGGCAAAAAAAAACGGGACAAAAGACGATTTTTTCGCTTTGTCCCGAGTAGTGACCTCGACTGGATTCAAACCAGTAACCTCTTGAGCCGTAATCAAGTGCGCTATTCAGTTGCGCCACGAGGCCGTTGTATTATTTGCTCCCATTAATAACAAATGTTATCCCTGATTGCGGGTGCAAATATAAGGATATTAATATGTAAATTGCAAACCTTAAGTAATAAAAATAGTAAAAAAATGACGCTGAACCAGTATATACGTGACATACAGGATTTTCCGAAGCCGGGAGTTGTATTTAAAGATATTACGCCATTACTTGGTAATCCGCAGGCGGTTAAAGAATGCATGGCCTTGCTAATAAATAATTTGCGAGATAAAAACATTGATAAAGTAGTAGGGGCAGAGAGCAGGGGTTTCTTTTTTGCTACGTTAATAGCTTACGAGCTTGGCGCTGGCTTTGTACCGGTGCGCAAGCCAAATAAATTACCCTTTGATAGAATTTCCGCTTCTTACGAATTAGAATATGGTACAGATGTGCTTGAAATTCATACCGATGCTATAAAGCCGGGTGACCGTGTTGTTATTCATGACGATGTACTTGCTACCGGTGGTACCGCAAAAGCAATGTGCGAACTTGTAGAACGGCTAGGAGGCATAATTGTGCAATGTAATTTTTTAATGGAGCTTTCTTTTCTTAGCGGCCGTGAAAAATTAGCAGGACAGGAGGTATATGCGCCCTTAGTATACTAATTTTAGGTCAGCTAATCGATAGCTCGGGTGGTAACATAATACTTCCAGGCAATAATAGCCTTTTGCATTTTAGTAGCTTTAGTTAAATCCAGCTGCTCTTTAGTATAATTAGGCAGCAGCCAGTGATTGATCTTGGCAAGAAATTTAAACATGGCTCATTTATTTATAATCAAATATATTAAAAGGCTGCCGTAATGGGCAGCCTTTTAAGAAGAAATTAATTATTAGGCTGGCCGTAAACGGCTAATTCACCATTTTTACGGCCTACATAAACATCTGGTATTCCTTTCCCATTTGTATTAGAGTAAGAACCTGATGATGTAGCGCCTGTTTTGCTATCAACTAACTCAACTTTGATAGACGTAATTTCTCCTTGTGCGTTTCTTTTAAGATCAGAATAGGTTAGTTTTATTCCCATATCCTTAAGTGTTTTAGTATAAAATTTTAGGTCGTGCTTTTGTGATTTTTTGTGGATTAAAAATCCTGTATTGCCAGTATCGTTGGCCTCAAATCGGGCATTGTTATCAATTTTGATCTTACTAGGCCTTTTATACGATTTTGTTTCTATAATTATAGCTCCATTATTTGCCTTGGCACCAAACTTGGTAATTGTTTGCGGTGTTGCCTGCAATTGTACAATAGTTTCAATTTTTTTAGGGTTTAGTTTAGCTAATTCTTCAGCAGTTGCTTCCTTACCGTTAATTAAAATATAGGCCTTTTTATAGTCGATGCTGTGGTTCTCGATGAGGTTATTAACCAGATCTTCAGGTGCTGAAGTTTTGTAAGTTTCACTTCTGGTCACGATATATGGTTTATTAACCGCTTTTTCTTCAATTAATGATACCTTAGATGATGTCTTGTTTGTACTACTTTCATCGCTAGATGAACTTGAATTTATTGTTTTTCTTTTAGTTGTTATTAGTATTACACCGTCTTTAGCCTAATCACCATAAGACTCTAAAGCTGCTTTATCTTTTACAACTACCATGTTGTCAATCTCATCTCCAAACGGAATCTCGATGGTCGATCCTCGTTTTTGCTTCACACCATTTATTATAATAAGCCCATCTTTTTGATTAGTCTTAAAATGATTTACGGTTATCTTAGTGCTGCTAATGCTATCATTGTTATATGGTGTCCCTGTAGCAGCCACAACGGTTTTAATAGTTGGAGCGATAACTTTGGCATTGCTAGAACTAGTCTTGTTAAAACCTACTGTATTTTTCCCTGTAGCGTTATCTCTTTCTATGTCTATCGTAAATGGCTCAATAGGATTATTGTTGCCATCATTATTTGCTTCATACACTGGATACGCTTTCTTATTGTCCTTGTCCTTAACCATAACTTTAATGGCAGTTATTTCACCTTTGCCATTTCGTTTTACATTACTAAAAGTCACATCTGCTTCAAATTCTTGTTTAAAAATAAGAGCATCGTTGGTAAGCTCACTGTCTTTCGCATCTTTATTAATATCGAGCACAATTCTGGTAATACCGTCGCCGGAGTTTTTAACCACTTCTGGAATTTTAGCTGAAGCTTTTTCCTGAGCAATAACTTCAACCTGAAATAAAGCTACGAATGCACAAAGCATAGGTAGCACAAGAGTGTAAAGTACAGCGTTGCGCTTTTTTGACTGTTTTTTGTTTAACATAACGATTCGTTTTTTGATTAATGATTGATAAAAATGATTGATGATTGCAATGTGTTCTGCTTGAACAGTAATTTTGAGCAGCGTTTTTTGATAGGCTTTTTTGTCGGCTACCTGTTTGGTTGCCTCAGCATCTGCGATAAATTCTAGGTTTTGCGATATCGCTTTTTTATAAAGCCATATTACTGGATTAAACCAAAATGCTGTACAAGCCAGTTGTGCTAAAACAATATCTATAGAATGCATTTGCCTGCTATGCACTTTTTCATGGCACACTATCGCGTTAAGGTCTTCACTACTAAGAGCTTCAGAGTTGTAAACGATGTAGTTAAAAAATGAAAATGGCGACTTTATTGTTGATGAGTCAATAAGTTTAAATCCATCCTCATTAACAATCGTTTTATTACTTAAAACCTTGAATACATTATATAGGTTGACTAAAAAAGAGCATGAAAAAAATATAAGCCCCGCTATATACACTGCTATCGCAACATAATACCAGTTAAAAATAAATTCCGGTTCGGGCGCATTTAAGTAAATATTTTTTGCGGATGGTAGCGAATTGATGTCTATGTGCTGTGTAGTGACAATAGGTTCTGAAGTAATCCATACGGTTTTAGTGTACACCAGTATGGGTAGCAGTGCAGCAGTAAATAAACCGGAAAGCAAAAAGAACCTGTTAGATGTAAAAAAGGTTACATTACGCAGCAGGGCATAGTATGCTAATAAAAACAGGGCCAGTAACCCAGATGCCTTAACGAGGTAAATTATAAATGCTTCCATAGTATCATTTTTCTTTTTCGATCATATCTAAAATTTCACGGAGCTCTTTAGCACTAATCTTTTCCTCCTTTGCAAAAAATGATATCATGCTTTTGTAGGAGTTATTAAAGTAATTTTCAATAGCAGTATTCATAAAGCTTTTTCGATATTCCTCTTTGGCTATGATAGGATAGTACTGGTGCGTGTTACCATAGGCCGTATGGTTTACGTAACCTTTATCTTCTAAATTGCGTATTATGGTAGATAGCGTATTGTAATGAGGTTTCTCCTCAACTATCTCTGCAAGTACATCTTTTACAAAAGCTTTTTCCAGCTTCCATAAAATGTGCATTATCTCTTCTTCTTTATTCGTTAATTTCTGCATGACTAATTTTCTTATTTCAAATATAAAACTAATATTTTAGTTATACAACTATATTTATAGTTAATCAGCTAAAATTTACGTTTATATTTTTTCAAAGAATACACAAAACAAAATCCCGACCTAGGCCGGGATTTGTTTTGTGTTTTTTAAAAGCTTTGCAATTATAAGCAGTTGATGACTGAACTCCAAGTTAGCAAATCACGGGTTGATTAATCCTGTATTCTTTGTTGCTTTTAGTATAGATGATTTTATAGATTCTATGGTTGTATAGCTTTTTTAAAATTTACTTAACGATACATCTCCATACTGTGTTTTTATATACATACGGCCGACGCCACTTGTTCTATAATATCCTTTATACAATGACGATGACGACTTTGTAGCTTTTTCAGTAATTCTTAAATTTTCCAATCCGGATACATCGCCATATTGTCCGGTAAATTCAAAATCAAAAGCAATGTTAGCATCAAAGTTTAGCTTTACATCGGCATAGCTTGCTATAACAGTAACATTTTTTACATTCTTGCTTAAATTCGCAATATGCAAATCGCCGTAGTTAGTAGTAACATTTAATAAACCATTTACTGCGCCAAACGAAAGATCAGAATAACTGCCTGTGCCAATTATTGTTCCTACGGCCCTTATATTTAAGTCGCTGTATTGCGCCTTGTAATTTAAATTATCTACACTGCCCAAATTGGTGTCGCTATACTGACTGGAAAGTTGTAATGTGTTTAATTTACCCAAGTTTAAATCAGAATACTGAGCGTTAATTTCAGCTTTTTTACAATAATCTATTTTTACGCTTCCACAATATTGTAATTTTAGGGTATTGCCGTCACCATTTAGCTCATCAATAATTACATCGCCGTACTGGCAGAGTAGGTTTATATCTCCGTAAATTTTGCCTAATCGTATAGAACCATATTGGTTAGCAAGCCCAAGTGTACCGTTTTTTGGAATTTTAATAGTATAATTAATTTCGAGATTGGTATTGCCACCCCTAAAATTCCCCATTAATGTTTTTGCGGTCACTAATGATTTTGAGGCCGAAAATTCAACATCAATACCATTAAGCCGTTTTGTAACGTCGTCTTCGCTGTTACCGCTAACTTTAATAAGTACATCAATCTCGGTACGATTCTCATCCCACGTAGTAATAAAAATGCTGCCGTATTTATTGGCTACAGATGTGCCTGCATTACCATTTACAATATATGATTTGTTTAATTTTTTTTCCTTTGTGTATTTCCCTTTATCTGTGCCCGCAATGCTTACAAGCGGCACCAGGAGTAAGGTAAAGAGTACTTTATATAATAGTGTTTTCATGATGACTTTCTTTAATTTTTTTGATGTTTTCTATTTGTGCCATTACTTTCTCCAAAAACGTAATTCGAACCTGAAGGTTGGTAATCATAGCATGTAAAATTTTCTTGTTTTCTCCCTTTTCCTGCAGTTCCTGCGTTAGCTCGTCATAATCATTTTCAAGCTGTTGCATATGCGCAAGGGCATCGCTTACCATGCGCCGTGTCTCAGGGCTATTTTCTTTTTCAACCTTAGCCAGTTCTTTCTGGATTATCGATGAAAAATACATCTGCGTTTCCTTAGCTTGGGGCGACATTTTATTAAGTGCCGCGGTATTGCTGCCGGTTGGGTTAAAGCTTATAAACAATGCAATAAATAAAGCAATGGCTGCCGCTACAGGCCCTGCTATTTTTAATGAAAATCGTTTTTTCTTCTTTCCTTCCAGCCTTTTCAAAAACCGCTCCTGATGTCCAAGGGCAGGATGCTCCGTATCCCATTGCCCATCAAAGTGGTTAAATAGTTCGTTTATTGTATCTCTTTCATTTTTCATAACGCATTCATTTTTTTTAGCAAGCTTTCCTTAGCCCTGCTTATAGTAGTGCGGCAATTTCCAGGGGTAATAGCCATCACTTCGCAAATTTCTTCGTAATCATAACCTTCAATGTAAAGCAGGGTAAGGGCAATGCGGTAATTTTCTTTAAGCGATTGTATTGCTGCCATTACCTGTTGCACCTTTATCGATTCAAAATCCAGTTTTACATCATCGGCACCGCTATCATCCTCTACTTTATACAAAATATCATCAAGGCTGTCCATGGCATTCTTATTGATTTTTTTGTAATTATCGAGGCTGTGGTTTACCACAATTTTTTTTAACCATGCCCCAAACGTAACCTCACCCTTAAACGACTCTATTTTAGTAAACGCCTTTAAAAAAGCTTCCTGCATAATATCCTCGGCCCAGTGGCTGTCTTTAACAATACGCAGCGCGGTGTTGTACATAGGTTTATAATAGCGGTTATAAACCTCAAACTGCGCGTTGCGGTTGCCTTCCCTGCACAGGGTCACTAAAGCGTCGATATCAGGTTGAGCGGCTATCAAATTGGGTTTGTTGGTTATTATAATGACGTTGCCTTTTTCAGTTTGTTACAGTTTGCCTGTAAAAATGAAAAAATATGTTGTGTAGCAATGTAGCAATTAGTTTTTAGCCGAAGTTTTTAAAGCAACTCACTTGCGCACGTTATACACCATATTCCCGCTGTACGCTATATCTGCCTTGCTGCGCCGGCAGGATACCACTGCCATCGGGGCTAAGGAAAAGGCTAAGCGAGTTTTTTGATGGCTTTTAATAGGAGTGAGTAACCTGCAAGGTTTCAAAAACCTCGTAGGTTTTATAATTAAAGTTCTATAGATTTTATACCTACAAGGTCTCGAAGACCTTGCAGGATAAAAAAAAGGCCACCTCACGGCAGCCTTTAATATATTTTTGTGTCACATGTTACTCCTGCATAGTGTGGTACACGTTCATAACGTCGTCATCCTCCTCAATTTTTTCAAGAAGTTTTTCAACGTCAGCAACCTGGTCTTCGGTAAGTTCTTTAGTAATTTGAGGTATACGCTCAAAGCCAGACGAAAGTATCTCGATACCTCTGTGCTCTAACTCTTTCTGTATTGCTCCAAAGCTTTCAAAAGGGGCATACATAACAATACCGCCATCTTCATCAGCAAAAATTTCTTCAACGCCAAAGTCTATCATCTCTAATTCCATCTCTTCTACATCGCGGCCTTCGGCTGGAATACGGAAGTTACAGGTATGGTCGAACATAAATTCTACAGACCCCTGCGTACCCATAGTACCGTTGCACTTATTAAAGTAGCTGCGTATGTTAGCCACGGTACGGTTATTATTATCGGTAGCAGTTTCTATAAGTATGGCAATACCATGAGGTGCATAGCCTTCAAACAACACCTCTTTAAAGTTAGCAGTATCCTTATCAGATGCTTTTTTAATAGCCCTGTCAACATTGTCTTTAGGCATGTTAGCTGCCTTGGCATTTTGTATTACAGCCCTTAATCTCGAGTTGCTTTCAGGGTTTGGTCCGCCTTCTTTAACGGCCATTACTATATCTTTACCTATCCTTGTAAACGTTTTGGCCATGGCCGACCAACGTTTCATTTTCCTGGCTTTCCTAAATTCAAACGCTCTTCCCATAGTTTAATAATTTGCAGCGCAAAAATATAATTATTCGCTGTTATTTGCAAAATCAATCGCCCTGTTATCTCGATTTATTATTCATGTCCTGCAGTATTTTAAGGCTTTCTAAAATATACGGATCTGCTTTTATCGATTTTATTTTGTATTCGTTAACCGATTTATAGTATGCATCCGTGTTTTCTCCAGCAACCACCGGTTCTGCAACGGCAATCGAATTTTGTGTTTCCATATCTTTCGACAGTTCTTTCCAGAGCTTATCTGATGCATGTACCTCATCATAAACGGTAGAATATGTAATTGGTAATGGAGCTTTCTCAGCCTTATAAAGCTGCGTAATGCTGTTGTTCAGTTTTTTTATCCTGTTGAATTCGGCGCTGCCCGTAATTCTCTTTTGGCTCACTGCAATAGCTTTCCTAACGTTTTTGTCAGATATCTTGCTGTACCTAAGCCCAATATTTATACTGTCATTTTTAATAGCGGTAGGCATAGTTTTTTCTCGAGGAAGAAGGTCGTTAAAATAAGCTGGTAACTCGATATCCGGTATGATTCCTAAATACTGGCTGCTTTTGCCTGTAACGCGGTAAAACTTATCTACAGTAACCTTTACAAAGTCGGTTGATTCTTCACCATCAAGCGGCAATATGGTTTGCATGGTAGCTTTACCAACTGTCGTGCTTCCAACAATCAGCGCACGGTTATAATCCTGCATTACGCCAGCGAAAAACTCACTCGCAGATGCAGAAAACCCATTTACTAAAACAACCATCGGTCCGCTATATATCATACCGCGGTTGTAGTCGCGTATTACACTAAAATCCATGTTTTTATCAGTCAATACAGCTATGGGGCCAAAGTTTACAAACATTCCCGCAAGACGTATTACCTCATCCATAGAGCCCCCGCCGTTAAATTGCAAATCGATCACCAGGCCATTAATGCCTGCCTTGTTTAGCTTCGCCACTTCTTTAGCTACATCATCTGCAGCTCCTTTATCATTACTGCTATTATCAAAGGCGCTATAAAAACTTGGTACTTTAATATAACCTGTTTTTTGTTTACCTTCCCCTAATAAATAGCTGTAAACGCTATGGTCATCCGCCTTCATTATTTGCTTAACAAGGTTTACCATGTATAATGTACCGTCTTTTTTTCGCAAAGTAAGGTCGACAGATTTATAGGTATCACTGCTCAAAACATTGGTTATGGTTTGCATTGAAGCGCATGATACTGTGTATTCTGTAGCATCCGTAGCGATTTTTATGATCTTGTCACCTTTTTCAATTTTTTTAGATCCCGATGCCGGTCCGCCGGGTACAACTTCTTCAATAGTAATTTCCTGCTTGTCATTTTGGCTCACCTGTAAACCTAGGGAATAATTTTCGCTCGATATAGACGATACAAAAGATGCCTTTTCGTTATAATTAAAATAGGTAGAGTGGGGGTCGAAGTACGAGCAGAATGCCGAAAAAAAACGGTTATACATGCTCTCATCAAAGCCACCATCAGGGTTAAGCAGACTATTTACACGGCATAAGTACGTATCGATTACTTTAGGTTTAGATTCAGCAAAAAGCTTATCGAGATTTTTAGCAAGAGAATCTTTGTTTTTGCTAAGCATCGAAATATCCTCGAGTATATCAAAAGTTATTTTTTTGCGGATAAGTTTTTTTATACGCTCCGGATCAGAATGAAAAGGAAATGTTTTTTTGCTATAGTACATAGTGTCTTTAGAATTGTATGATAATTCTTCGGCACCAACTTGTTCTATAAAAGTCTTGTTACGTTCGAGTGCTTTTTTATAGGCACTAATAAAATCACTGAAAAACGAGCAGTCGTTGCTATTTATGTAGTCGTCTATTTTATATTGATGTTTTTCCAGCAACTTATTTTCATCCTGTAAAAATAGAGCCCTGTTATCATCAAGCTGCGACATTACAGTTTTAAACACGTATGCCGAAAGGCTGTCGTTTACAGGTTTTGGTTTGTAATGCCTTGTTTGCATTACTGTATTTATCTTGGTAAAAATGCTGCAAGCCTTTTCATTTCCCTGGGCCATTGCCTGCAGGCAAAATAAAAAGGCTAGGGCAGCGATTTTTTTCATGGTATTATGCTTTATCTTCTTTCTTGTAAAAAGGCAGCTTTACAACTTTTGCAGGGACATCGTTTTTACGAATCCTCACAAAAATTTCGCTTCCTTCAGATGCAAATTCTGTTGGTACATAGCCAAGACCAATACCTTTGTTTAATGATGGCGCCATTGTGCCCGATGTTACAATGCCTATTACAGCGCCTGCAGCATCTACAATTTCGTAATCATGCCTTGGTATACCACGCTCTGTAAGCTCAAAACCTACAAGTTTACGTAATACACCAGCTTCTTTTTGTTGTTTTAACGATTCTGAATTTATAAACTCTTTACTGAATTTAGTAATCCAGCCCAACCCTGCCTCAAGAGGCGATGTAGTGTCGTTAATATCGTTACCGTACAGGCAGAAGCCCATCTCTAAACGTAAAGTATCGCGGGCAGCAAGGCCTATTGGTTTAATATCATAAGCAGCACCTGCTTCAAACACTTTGTTCCAAACATGTTCTGCATCTTCATTCTTTACATAAATTTCGAAACCTCCGCTACCGGTATAACCCGTTGCAGAAATTATAACATTCTCAACACCTGCAAAATCTGCAATTTCAAAATGGTAGTATTTAATAGCAGCAAGGTCTATAGAGGTTAGTGCCTGCATAGCTTCCATAGCCATAGGGCCTTGTATAGCAAACAGCGAATACTCTTCAGATGCATTGCGTAAAGTGGCGTTTACATCGTTATGAGATGATATCCACTGCCAGTCTTTATCAATGTTAGATGCATTTACAACCAGTAAATACTCCTCGTCTTTTATTTTATAAACAATAAGGTCGTCTACTATACCGCCTGCTAAATTAGGCAGACAAGAATACTGTGCCCTGCCATCGGTTAACACAGATGCATCGTTACTGGTTACTTTTTGTATGAGCGCTAACGCGTTAGGACCCGATACAAAAAATTCGCCCATGTGCGATACATCAAAAACACCCACACCGTTTCGTACTGTTTCGTGTTCCAGGTTTACCCCTTCATATTGTACAGGCATATTGTAGCCTGCAAAAGGAACCATCTTGGCGTTAAGCCCTTCGTGAATGTGTGTAAGTGCAGTGTTTTTCATTTTGTGTTTAAGGTAAAGTTTAAGAGTGCTAATTTATTCAAAAAATACGCATTCGGATAGGCGTGTTTTAACAATTATGATTTATTTACATAATTAAAGTATAGCGCAATAAGCGTTTTCTATATTTGCGCTGGTTGTTGTGCTGTAACCAGGCTTTGATTAAGCAATGCCAACAGTTGGCTGTGGTTTAACGTGTATAGTGTAGCTGATAAAGCAAAAGGAGAACCGTACATATTTATGTTTGCTTGCATAAGTCGCCCTTTAAAGTTGCTGGTCTCTTTTTTGATATAGTCCGAATTATTTTTGAGTTGTACACTTACAAATTTTTGTCGGCCTACGTTAAATTCAGAAAACGAACTAATATCAGTCCAACCAATGACTGCCATTCCAGGTTGGTCAGGTTTAACAACCAGCCCATCATGATTTATTACTAGCGCAGGTTTTTTATTAAAAAGTGCCTTAATTGCCATTATTGCACCAATGCTAAATGCAATACATACATACGCCAATATATCAATAATAAGAGAAGGATACCGTATTGAAAGGCTTTTAGTATCGAACAACATCCAGATTCCAGCAGCTATAAAGCCAATACAGCCAATCAACATTAAACCAGCCTTTTTCTTGCTGCTGTATAAGTGTATAGTTTCCATATTTACTTTTCTAACGGTATTACAACAACAAACTCTGCACCATTACCTTCCTTAGAAAAGGCATATATTTCGCCATTGTGGTTTTGCGCTATTTTTTTACACATGGCAAGGCCGATACCCGTACCCATAAATTCGCTTTTGGTATGCAGCCTCTGGAAGATGCTAAAAATTTGCTGTGCGTAGTCCTGATTGAAGCCGATACCGTTATCGCTAAATATAATTTTAAAGTACAAGTTTGGCGGATGGGGCAGGCGGTAGTATATTATATCATCACTTGTTAAGATGGATGACTCAATATTTATAATCGGCGCTACGTCTTGTTTGCTATATTTTAATGAATTTGATATAAGGTTAGCAAACAGCTGCGTCATTTGTAACGGAACAGCTTTAATTAACGGCAGGTTATTATAGTTTATCGTAGCATTTTTTTGCTCAATAATTAATTCAAAGTCCGTGATAATGTTTTTGGCAACGGTATTTAAGTCGACCATCTCTAAAACTTCATTTTCTTTAGAAAGCTGCGAATAGCCTAATATATCCTTTATCAGGCTTGTCATCCTTTCAGCCGACTGCTCAATACGTTCAATATAATATTTTGATTTCTCATCAGCTACATTAGCAAGTTTCTCTTCAAGCATTTTTATAAAGATGCTAATTTTTCGTATTGGCTCTTGTAAATCGTGCGATGCTATGTAAGCAAATTGCCCCAATTCCGAATTTGATTTCTGAAGGTTATTATTGGCTTCTTCCAATTCGGCATTAGCATATTGGAGCTTTTCAGTACGCTCCTTTACCTGGCTTTCCAGCAATTGTTGTAATTCGCGTTCCTTTGTTACATCGCGCGCGGTACCGGTTAAGAATTCGGGTTCGCCTACGGCATTGTAAAATACTTGTGCCTGCGCGTTAATAATTCTCTGCTCTCCGTTAAGCTTATTAATAATAGGGTGTTCTGCTGCATAAAGTCCATCACTGCCCGGTTGTGTAGATGCAAAAATGTTGCTCTTTACCTCGGCCCTGTATTCTTCGGGTAAATGTTTATAAACATCATCTGCAAGTTGTAAGTCGTTGGAAATGCCCAGCCACTCCAAGAACCTTGGCGAGTAGGTATAAGTATTATCTTTAATATTGTATGTCCATGCAGCAAGTTCAGCTAATTCTATAGCTCCTCTTAGCGATGTCATTGCTTCCTCTGCTTTTTGGCGTGCTAATATTGTTTCGGTTACATCAATCGCTATATCCAATATTGCATAAACCTCACCATTTTCGTCTAAAAGGGGGGTGTAGGTAATGTTGTAGTAATTATAGGTCATTACGCCATTCTGAACTATTTTTACCTGCGACCCCTGACTATGAAACATTTTACCCGTAGTAAAAACATCATCTAATATTTTAAGGAATGGCTGCCCTTCAGTAAGCAGTTCCGGCATAGCCTCCCTAAGCGGTTTGCCAACAATATCCCATCCTTTACCTACAATGTCAATAAAAGTTTGGTTAGGCATCTCTACAATTAAATCGCGGCCTACAAATAATCCCATACCCGCAGGTGCCGTAGCAATAACCGATTTAAGTTTGGCTTCGCTGGCCTCAACTTTTCTACGCGATGTTACCTGTTGGGTAACATCTGTAGCCACAACTAAAATAGCGCTTATCGAACCATCCCGCTCTCGCATAGGCTGATATGCCAAATCAACATATATAATTTCGGGTTGCCCATCTTTATGCAATTCTACAGATACTTCTTTAGCAGTGTAAGCTACCCCGGTTGCTACAACCTCATGTAACAAGTCATCAAAGCCCTGGCCTTTTAATTCAGGTACCGCATTTAGTAGCGATTTACCTATTATTTCTTTCGAATTTCTGCCCACTAAACGACCGTAAAAAGTATTGGCAATTATAAATTCTAGGTTATCTCTACTTAAAAGTGCAATCCCTACCGGCGACTGCTCAAATGAATCCAGCAATTGGCGCTGGTTTTCTTGTATACGCTGGTTGGCTATTACTTTGTTAGTAACATCTACAACCATATTAATAATTCCGTATACTTCGCCCTTATCATTAAATACGGGTTTATAAGTAAAATCGAAATAATACGTACCCTTAACACCGTCAACTATTAATTCGGCCTCCGTATCAAAATTTTCGTAGCTGGTGCCAGTATTGTAAACGTTGTCAAGTATTTCTAAAAATTGCTGGCCTACCAATTCCGGTACGGCTTCAACTAACGACTTGCCAATGATCGATGCATCTTTACCCCAAAGTTTTATCATGCGGTCGTTTACAATCTCAATCTTCATCTCCCTGCCTAAAAAGAAACACGTTGCTACTGGGGCTTCCTGAATTAGTGATTTAAAGCTTCTTTCACTCTCCTCTAACTTTTTTCTTGCCTTCACTTTGTCGGTTACGTCAACCGCCATATCCATCACGCCGTAAATTTTGCCGGAACTATCGCGAAGCGGTTTATAAGCAAAATCGAAATAGTAGGTAGTAAGTAATCCGTTTACAACCAGGTCGGCACGTGCATCACGATCTTCATAAGCAATTCCGGTGGTAAAAACCTCATCTAAAATATCCAAAAAGGGCTGACCAACAAGCTCAGGGACAGCTTCGCTTAACGATTTGCCTAATACTGAGCTATCTTTACCCCAAAGGTTAATCATCTTTTCATTGGCAATCTCAATTTTCATATCGCGCCCTGTAAAAAGACAGGTAGCTACAGGAGCCTCAGCAACGAGAGAATAAAACCTCGACTGATTATACTCTACTTTTTTCTTGGCAATATTAAGAGCTGTAACGTCGGTCGCCGTACTCATAATAGCATAAATAGTACCCGACGAGTCGAATAAGGGGATAAAACTATAGTTTAAATAATATTCAAAAACATTACCATTTTTGTTTATGTGTACATTACGGTTATTGGCCTCGAATGGAATACCGGTTTTGTAAACATTGCTAAGTTCCAGTAACACTTCGTTAGATGAAAGTGTAGGAAATACATCAATATACTTTTTGCCAATAACTGCTTTGTCTTTACCCCAAATTTCGAGCAGGGCCTTATTGGCAAAATCGATAACCAGATCTTCTCCTGCATATATGCCGATAGGAAAAGGTGAGTTGGCCACGATAGTACTTAGCACCTTAACATCATGTTGTGTGGCCTGCGCCGATGTAATTATATCTGAAAGTAATTTTATATCGTTAAAGGTCGCTAATACTCCATCTACAGTTCCATCTTCATTAAATATTGGAACAAAATTTACGGTGCAGCCTGCACTATGCAAGGCACCATTTTTATACACTGGCAGATGGACATCCTCAATTAGGAACGCTTCATGCGTTGTAAAAATATCATCTACATATTGTTCAATTTTAGGCCATATTTCTAATGGGTAATCATTCGATTCGTTACCCAAGGACTGAGGATTAAAACCAATTACCTGCGCATAAAAGGCATCGTTAAAAAACTGAAAATGTCGCTTGCCCCAAATTAGCAGCTGAGGTGTTTTAGAAGAAAGAGTAAAGCTTAACAGCGTACGAAAATTAACTGGCCAGGTGTCAGGATCTTTTAAAGAATGAGTGCCCCAATCAATTTTTTGTAGTAGCACATTCACTTCGCTTTTGGAATTTAAAAAGCCGAATTTAATGTTTGTGTTATTTTCTTTCAACGTACTGCAGTGTTAAGTTTTTTTAAAATATTAATCATAAGCTGTTGCCACAGTACGATATTTCTTTAAGTGTAAAGATATATAATTGACCAGAATAAATAATTACAAGTTTTTACCTATAGTTGTTACTTCGCTTTCAAAATTATCCACACATTGTCCAATTAAGTTGAAATTGATTATAGATTTTTATATTTTATATTTTGATTATTTATCTTATTAATAGGATTATATATAGGTTCATATCAATTAATGATTTAATAATCATATGTTGCAAAACAAACAAGATAATTATAGAGTGTAAGAAAAAAATCAGCGTGATTGTTGAAAGGATTTGTTATGTATATTGCTTAATTTTAACATGTTATGTAATTTCGGTAAGTCTTTCCTTCAACTCTTAAAATACACTTGCTTTTTATGGTATTTAATTTCTAATAACTAACTGGTAATCTATAATTTATTAATCTTTATATGATGTTATTATTCAGGTTCAGGTTCAGGACCATGAAATAGTTTTGCATCTGCATTGGTAGATATTTTTACCGGCCTCCCAATACGTGCCGATTCATAAATAGCTTCCATAATAATATGATCCTGCAACCCGTCCTCACCGGTGGAGAATGGTCTTTTATCATTAATTACACAGTCAGAAAAATGATCCATCTCCACAGCAAACTGGTTCGTTTCCGGTATCACCATTGTATCGCGATACGTGATCTTTTCCTCTGCATAACCCTTAATCATTTCCTGCCCTTTGTAAGCATAGGCGTTATTTAAGTGTACCCATCCTCTCTCGCCCAGCACCCTGTAGTAACGGCTATCGTGAGTGTTATAATGTGTAGAACAATTCGCAATTATACCATTAGGAAATTTCATTTGCCACGACATTACCTCTTCAACTTCTTTAAATAATAGGTTGCCCGGTGTGCTATACATATAGCCAAAAACCTCCGTTGGTTCCTGCCCTAAAACAAACCTTGTTGTGTTAAGGCAATACAGACCAATATCCGGTAATGCGCCGCCACCCGCTAACGACTTTTTATGGCGCCAGTGTTCTGGGTTGGCACTGCTCTGGCAGTTAGAAGCATCTACAAATTTAGTCTCGCCAAACTCTTTTTTCTGAATCATCTCACGTAACTTGCGGTTGTGAGGCTGGTAATGTATGCGGTAGGCTACCATTAATTTTACGCCGGCATTGTTACATGCAGCAATCATTTCCCGGCATTCTGCGGCGGTGTTTGCCATAGGCTTTTCACATAAAATGTGTTTACCGGTTTTTGCTCCACGAATAACATATTCTTTATGCAGGCCGTTGGGTAATACAATGTAAATTACATCTACTTCAGGATTGTCTTTTAGACGGTCGAAGGTTTCGTAACTGTAGCAGCTTTCAGGTTTAACGCCGTATTGTAAAGCAACCTTTTTTAGCTTCTCAGGGCTGCCACTAACCAGTGCTGCTAATTTCGATCTCTTGCAGGAGTTTAACGCAGGCAAAAGCTCTTCTAACGATAAATGACCTAGACCCACAATTGCATAGCCTACTCGCTGGTCTGGAGCTAACGGAGTGGGCGTGGGGGCAGATTTTGCATCTACATCTGATTTCCATTCTTCGAGCACAATAGGTTCCATAGGAGAAGCAGGTACACGCGCAGGTGGCGACATAGCCTTATCGGTCGATTGAGCAGTCACAGCGCCGCCTGTAGCGCATGCAGATGCTATACCGGCTACAGCAACTGCCGCAACGGATTTGCCGGTTATATTTAAAAAGTCTTTACGGGATATTGCTTTGGTTGTGGGTGTAATCGCATCGCTCATTGTAAAGTGTTTAATACTGTTGTTTATAGTTATAAAGTATCTTATTCTCGTTATTTATACAACAATTTACAGCTTAATGTGCTAGGCTAAAAGCAATTGGGTTAGTTTGGCATTTATTTAGTATACTTTAAGATAGATTTTAGACGGGTTCACAAATGCGCATAAAAAAACGCCCGTAATAGGGCGTTTAAATTTATATGTAGCGATATTATTAAAACTGATTAATAGTTTTCCTAATTGCGGTAAGGTTTTGCATAAGCCCTTCAAAATATTTAATGTCGAGCATATTAGCTCCATCGCTTTTAGCGTTAGCAGGGTCAAAATGCGTCTCGATAAAAATGCCATCAACACCCGTAGCAATACCTGCACGGGCAATAGTTTCTATCATATCGGGCCTTCCGCCTGTTACACCTGCAGTCTGGTTAGGTTGCTGTAGCGAGTGGGTAACATCTAAAACGGTGGTGGCAAATTGCTTCATAGTAGGTATTCCCCTAAAATCTACAATCATGTCCTGATAGCCAAACATGGTGCCTCTATCGGTAACCATAACGTTTTGGTTATTGCTGTCCAATACTTTTTGTACGGCATGTCTCATACTTTCAGGACTCATAAACTGACCTTTTTTAAGGTTGACTGTTCTACCGGTTTCGGCAGCAGCAACCACAAGGTCGGTTTGGCGCACTAAAAATGCAGGAATTTGCAATACATCAACATATTGAGCCGCCATCGCAGCATCTTCATTTGTGTGAATATCTGTTACGGTAGGAACATTAAACGTTTCAGACACCTTTCTAAGTATTTTAAGCGCCTTCTCGTCGCCAATACCGCTAAAGCTATCGATACGAGAGCGATTGGCTTTTTTAAATGATCCTTTAAATACGTAAGGTATTTGCAATTTATCAGTTACTGTAACAATAGTTTCTGCAATACGAAGCGCCATTTCTTCACCTTCAATAGCACATGGGCCAGCAAGAAGGAAAAAGTTACCGCTATCGATATTTTTTATTTGTGGTATATTTTGTAAGTTCATTTCGATAAGTTAAAATACGGTGCAAAGATAAAAAGAAAAAGCCTCCTAATTACAGAAGACTAAGTGTATTATAATTTACGGATGCCGAAATCTCTTGGCGCCATAACCTTGCCTTTTTCGTACAGGTTAACGTATATGCGTTTAGGGTCTTTAAGGCCGATCCAGGTAACCTCGTAGATATCGAGAATACCGGCACCCATATCATTTTTTTTAGAAGGAAAGGGGCAGCAGCTGTCTACTTTTTTGTAAGTAAGTTTTTCTCCCTTTGGACCCGATAATGCACCAAAATATCTTTTAATATTCATTTCAGCAGCGGGTAATGACATAAATCCGAGGTTTACAGGATAATCCTGATCATACCCATATTTTTTATCGCTTGCTATCTCCGTAATAACAAAAGTTTTGTCTTTTTGCAAGGCGGGCATCACTGCAGTATCATCAATATTTCTGATGGTATTTCTGGTGCTAACACAACTTGTCGTTAGCAATATAAAGAGTATTGAGAGTGATAGGTACTTTTTCATATATAGTTAATTGTGTAACAAATTTAAACATTTTTAGTGATGCGACGTGCCAACTTAAAATTTAGATAAGTTACTGATAACTTATTTTGCAGCGGGAGTTTTTTAAATCGCTATTTTTGCATCAAAATATATTACTATGTATAGTTTTTATGGTACGTGGCCTTGGTATGTAGCCGGGCCTTTGTTAGGATTTGTAATGTTACTGCTTGTTTACTTTGGTAAAACCTTTGGTATGTCGTCTAACCTTCGTACTATGTGTACCATGCTAGGGGCGGGCAAAACATCAGACTTTTTTAAATTCGACTGGAAGACACAACGCTGGAACCTTGTTGTAGTAATAGGAGCTATGATAGGCGGCTTTTTTGCTGTCAATTTTTTGAGCGATGGCAGTGGAGTTAATCTAAATCCTAAAACGGTAACCGAATTACAACAGCTAAATATAGACGCCCCTGCAGGCAAATTATTACCGGACGCTTTTACAAGTGCCGAGGCTTTGCAGTCTCCTAAAATTCTGGCTATTTTATTAATTGGTGGAATTTTGGTAGGCTTTGGCACCCGCTATGCCGGCGGATGCACATCTGGCCATGCGATTACCGGACTCAGTAATTTGCAAATACCCTCACTAATTGCGGTGATTGGCTTTTTTGTGGGCGGATTAATAATGTCGTGGCTGTTGCTGCCGTTAATTTTAAAATAAGACTATGAAATTTATAAAATTTTTATTGGTAGGATTGGTTTTCGGTATAGTACTGACCAAATCGGAAGCTGTTTCATGGTACCGTATTTATGAAATGTTTCACTTTCAGTCGTTCCATATGTTTGGGATAATAATGAGCGCCATAGTGGTTGGTGTAATAGGTTTGCAATTGTTTAAACGTAGACATTTAAATGATATTAATGGCGAACCCATTATAGTACCCAATAAAGACAAAGGATTTACGAGCTATTTTGTTGGAGGCACCTTATTCGGCTTAGGCTGGGGAATGATTGGCACCTGCCCGGGACCAATTTTTATATTAATAGGCGCAGGCTTTTGGGGTATAGGCGTAGTACTTTTAGGGTCGTTAATTGGTACGTTTATTTATGGCTTGGTAAAAGATAAATTGCCAGTGTAGATATTTGGTCAATAAAAATGATTTTCTCCCAAAATAGGTTCTGCATAATCAATTATGTTTTCATTTTTCAGTCGTTCAAGTTTTTGTTTGACAGGAGTGTAATTTACAGTAGATAATACTTCCATCACAAAATAACCTTCAGAAAATTTTTCTGAACTACATTCTAAAGGGATAAACATATTTCTAACAGTATTCTGTCTTAATATTTTTATCCAACATTACAATTTGTATTGTGGAATTACCAGAACATTCAATTGTTTTTTTGTATACCGCGTGTCCTTCAGTATCTTCATATTCCGCAAATACAATATCGCCGCTGGCAATGGCGGCATAGAAAGGAATATTATCAATTTTGTAATAGCCTTTCTCTGAATTTACCGTTTCCGCCCACAATGTTTCAACGGTCCATTCGTATAGAACACCGCTAAAAAACCTAAATAGTATTTTAACCACTATAATTTATTTTTGTATTACCGATTGTATGACTCAACACAATCCAAAAATAGATAAAATAACAACTCATCCCTTAAATTCTACAATTCGGTAACACTCTTTTTTATCAGGTGTAAAAACATTGCATCTTTGCTATATCAAAACACATCACCAATTAAACTTAAAGTTATGATACGAGTTATTACCACAATTATCCTATTTGTTTGTACAGCACTAAGTGCGCAGGTAAACTATCAAAGCGGCATGCAGAAAGGTCTTGCGCTATTATCGAAGGGCGATAATACTGAAGCCTCTGCGGTATTCGAACAACTGGCTGCTACCGAAAAAACTAACTGGCTGCCTAATTATTATGTTGCGCTTGCTAACACTACCGAAGCCTTTAAGCCTAAAGATGAAGCAACTATTACTGCTTTACTAACAAAGGCACAAACGGCTCAGGATGCTGCCACATTAATTTCTAAAAACAACCCGGAGTTAATGGTAATGCAGGCACAGATTAACACAGCCTGGATGGTGTTTAAGCCAATGGCATATGGCAGTAAGCTATACTATCCTACTAACGAGATTTATACCGAAGCACAGGCGTTAGCACCTGACAACCCAAGAGTTATACTTTGTAAAGCACTTTTCGAAATAGGAGCGGCGGCTTATATGGGTAATGATATTGCTTCATCATGTGCGGAGGTTAAGCGTGCGGTTGGTCTCTTTGATAATTTTAAGCCAAAGTCGCCTTATAGCCCGGCATGGGGTAGAGAGAAGCTGGAAGACGCGATAAATAAATGTAATAAATAAATATGTTACAAAATATTAGTTTGGCTTTTATAGTACTGCCGTTTACGCTCGCTGCTGCCGCATATGTTAGAATTGTGGACGTAAAAACAGGAAATGCAATGCGCGACAGTCTGCATAGGCTAAAATCGGTTACTATTGTATTGGGAGTTTTATTTGTAGTGTTAGTGTTTTTATTGCCTTCTACAGCAACCTTAAGTACATTCGGTTACCCGGAAACTACTGCCGATATAAATTCTCAAGAAAAAGTTTTAAAGCTATTACAACGGTATAATACCAGTTTAACCCGCACAATTGATGTTGTTTTTTTAATGCTTTTTACACTTGCATTTTGGTTTATGGCTGCCATATACACATTTGTAAATATTTTTAAAGATAAAATAGATAGGGAATTTTATACAGTTAAAGATGAAAACGTTATATAAAGAACTGATTAAGTCGTTAGGTTTAGGGGTAGTTATTTTTATCATCCTCGCTCTAATAGCACTCGTAACGGGTCGCACCGTAAGGTTTGATAGCTATTTGTTTGTAAACTTCATGTACGTTATGTTATATACCGTGTCATTACATATGGCTAACATGGGGGTTTTTGCAGTAATGGATAGACTCTTTGGAGCGGTTACTATGTCAATTAAACGATTGGTAGCCGGATTTATAAGTTCATTTATAGTGTCGCTACTCGTGGTTTTTCTGCTTAGAGTTTTTGAAGATATAGTTATGGAAGGAAAATCTGTTGTGCAGTTTTTTCAGGAAGAAGAAATCTCTAACTACTACTTTGCCATAATCATTACGATGACCATTACTTTTTCGCTACATCTGTTTACGTTTTACAAAAAATATCAGGAGAACAGGGTTAAGCAACAAAAGATCATAGCAGGCACAGCTTCGGCAAAATTTGAGACGTTAAAAAACCAGATCGACCCTCATTTTCTGTTTAACAGCCTTAATGTTTTAAGTTCGCTAATTGAAGAAAATCCAGATAGTGCCCAGCGTTTTACGACATCCTTATCTAAAGTGTATCGATACGTATTAGAGCAAAAAGATAAAGAGTTAATCAGCGTACAAGAGGAGTTAGCTTTTGCAAAAACCTATATGAATTTGCTTAAAATGCGATTCGAGAATAGTTTGTTTTATGAACTCCCCGAAGCAATTTCTAACCCTGAAGCACGGGTAGTGCCATTGTCACTACAATTGCTGCTGGAAAATACGGTTAAGCACAATGTGGTAAGCGAGCAAAAGCCTTTGCACATTAGGATATTCGAACAAGATGGCTATCTAATAGTGCAAAATGATTACCAAAAGAAAGAAGTATTGCAGGATAGAAAAGGGGTGGGGCTGCAAAACATAATAAGCCGATATGCCATTATCACTACGCGACAAGTTCGAATAGAACAATCAGACAAGTTTTTTACAGTGAAATTACCCATTTTAACCAAACAAGTTACCATTATGGAACCAACATACAATCCCGATACAGATAACAGCTATTACAAAGCGCAAAAAAAGGTTGAAGAAATTAAAGGATTTTACGGTAACCTGGCCTCATATTTAATTGTTACCATAGGCTTGGCTATTTTAAATATTGTTACAAATCCGGAGTATTTATGGTTTTTATGGGGTGCCTTTGGGTGGGGAATAGGCGTGGTAATGCACGGCTTAAAAACATTTGAAGTTATACCGTTTTTAGGATCGGGATGGGAAGAACGGAAAGTACATGAGTTATTGAAGAGAGAACAAGAAAACAATAAGTGGAACTAAGATTCTATCAAATAAAATTAAACATTATGGAAAATTTAGACGCAGCAATGTACACCAATGCTAAAAGAAAAGTTCGTAACATTAAAGGCTTCTACGCCAATTTTACGTCGTATATAACCGTAATAATTACGCTATTAATAATAAACCTGGTTACAAGTCCGGAATACTTATGGTTTTTATGGCCTGCATTGGGTTGGGGAATTCCGCTGGCATTACACGGCGTAACGGTTTTTAACCTAACTCCGTTTTTAGGCGAAGGATGGGAACGACGTAAAATACAGGAATTTATAGAAAAAGAAAGAAATACTAAATATAATCAATCACAAAATCAACAGTAATACACATGGAGAATTTTAACAACGAACAATTAAGAATTGAAAAAGCCCGTAAAAAAGTGAAAGCCATAGGTGGTTTTTACAAGCACTTTATAGTTTATGTAATTGTAAATATCGCACTACTAGCTGTAAATTATTACAATAAGAATTATGACCATGAATTTCTAAGTTTCAATACTTTTTCGACACCATTATTCTGGGGAATAGGTTTATTTTTTCATGGCTTCAGCGTTTTCGGAACTCCTTTAGTATTTGGGAATGACTGGGAAGAACGCAAAATAAATGAATACATGCAGGCAGAAAAAACTAAAAAGTCAAATTGGGAATAGGCAGATCAGATAATTGAACTTTATACCTTAAACTACCAAATGAACGTTATAATTATTGAAGATGAAAAGCCTGCCGCACGGCTGCTGCAACGCAAATTGCAAAAGCTGGACATTGTAGCCGCTACAATGTTGCACTCAGTAGAGCAGGCCGTAGAGTGGTTTAATAAAAATGAGCATCCCGACCTCATATTTCTCGATATACAATTATCTGACGGACTTTCATTTGAAATTTTCGAAAAGGTTACTATTAGTAGTGCTATCATTTTTACCACAGCTTATGATGAGTATGCATTGCGTGCTTTTAAGCTAAATAGTATCGATTATCTGCTTAAGCCTATAGATGAAGATGATCTGGAAGCTGCTGTTAACAAGTTCAAACAACACCAGCCTAAGGCACAACCCTTAGCGTTAGATTTTGACCAGATTAAGCGGATGTTATCAAACCCTGCAGAAAAAGCGTATAAAAAGCGCTTTACCATTAAAATGGGGCAGCACTTAAAAATGATTAATGTAGAGGACGCCGAATGCTTTTATAGTGAAAATAAAGGCACTTACATTCATACTGCAGATGGACGTGATTATCTTCTGGAAAACACATTGGAACAGCTCGAAGCCGAGTTAGACCCCAAACATTTTTTCCGTGTAAGCCGAAAGTTTATTGTGCACATCAACACCATAAAAGATATTGTAGTATACAGTAACTCCCGATTAAAAGTGATTTTACCTACTTACAATGATGATGAGGTTGTAGTAAGCAGAGAACGTGTTAACGATTTTAAGGAGTGGCTGGGCTAAACAGCATTTTAGTTTTCAGTAGTGGTAAGTCAATAAAGTAACGGTTCACAAAGTTGCCTTAAAGAACATACCTATTATTTTTATGATTGCTAACTTTATAAAAAGCTAAAATCATGAATACAATAAAAAGTTATACAAAATCACAAAATATCGCCAGGCTGGCTCTAAGCACAATGCTGGTTACTGCGGGTTTAAGCCACTTAACATTTGCCCGTAAAGATTTTCAGGCTCAGGTTCCCGATTGGATTCCGGTAGATAAAGATACTACAGTATTACTTTCGGGCGTTGCTGAGATTGCTTTAGGCGCTTCTATTGTATTATTGAAAAAAGAAAAGGTAAAGATGGGTATCGTTGCTGCTTCTTTTTTTGCTGCTGTGTTTCCCGGAAACATTTCTCAATACCAAAACCATCGAAGCGCGTTTGGTTTAGATACTGATGACAAGCGTTTTGCCAGATTGTTTTTTCAGCCGGTATTGATAGGTTGGGCATTGTATGGCGGTGGTATTTTTAATAAAAGGAAATAGATTACTGCAAAATAGTATTAGGATTAAACGTAGCACTGCTACGTTTTTTTATGCGTTACAATTTTTGATACTGCAGCAAAAAAAAACTGTTCGGCAAGCAATAAATGCTTACAGAACAGTCTCGGTATGTAGTTATGGTATTGAAGGAAATAGATTATTGAAATAAAGAAAGAATTTCCTTTTTTGCTTTACCTAATTTCTGTTCAAGACGTCCCCACATTTCATCGTCTTTACCTTCCTCATATTTCAGATCATCGTCTGTAAGTTCGGCATATTTTTGTTTTAGTTTCCCTTTAAATTCGTCCCAACCACCTTGTATTTCTGTTGAATTTGGCATAACTTATATTTTTGTGTTGTTATTAGTTATGTGAAGATACATTACTTATTTAAACTTCATATCCCGTTTAATACAACTTTAACCCGGCGTTAAAAATTTAAGAAAATACTTATATGGCTATAACGCTATCTGTTTAGTTTTTCTCCTGCTTTCTAAAATCATGTAAAACTGCATACCAAATAGGATAGATGCTGTGACAATATGAATACTTTGTGATGCAAACGGGAAATCAAAGTTATACATGGCAATACCCGATGCGACTTCTATTATCAGTAAAATTAATACCCATGAAATTTTAGCAAAACCTAGCTCTTTCTGCTTGTTCATGATAAATAACCAGATATTTACCGCTAGGACTACTATCGAAAACGAACGGTGAATGTAAAAGTTTACAATAGGCTCATCCATAACCAAAGCCATATTTTCATGGCCTAAAATTTTAACCTGCTCATCTACAAACTGTCGCACCTCTGTACCCAATACTACCTGTACAAGCGTCAACAAAAGTGATACCCAAAGCAGTTTTTTAAAGAAACCATCATGCTTAACAGTTGTAACCTGATGAGTTAAATCTTTCGACTTATCTAAAATGTATAATATAACAGCAACAATTATAAGCGCTACCACCATATGCAGCGTAATTTTTACCGGATTTAGTACTGAATAAACTACCGTTGCGCCCAACCATGCCTGAAAGCCCATTAAAAAAACGGTAATCCATGATAGCATGATAATATTAGTTTTCTGTCTCCAGAAAGTAAATGATGCCACAGCCATAATTAAAACTGCCAAGCCGGCTAAAGCGCCTACAAGTCGGTTAATATATTCTACCCAAGTGTGTAATGGGTTAAACTCTGCATAATCGTGTTTGGTGTAGTTTTCCCAGTCTGCCTCATTATATGTAGCCCCTGTAGTAAAGGTTTCGCGCGCTACATGAAGTTTTTTATCCTGAATAATAACCTGCCCACGCTTAAACTCATGGTTAGCCGAAAATTGTAGTTCAGACAGTTCCGTTGGCGGAATGTAATACCCAAAACACCTTGGCCAGTCGGGGCAACCCATACCAGATCCTGTCATTCGCACCAATGCGCCGGCCAATATTACCAAGTAAACAAGTATAAGGGCAGTTTTAGTTATTTTCTGGAAGTTCAACTTCATAGTAATGCGGTTTTAATTTGCTGCAAGGTTTTTAAAAAATCCAGTTATTATAAAATGATAAAAGTCATTTGTTTTCGTCATTTCGAGGGACAAGCAATCTTCCTGCGTTGTGTCATTGCAACAAAGGTTGAAACCGCAATTCGTACGGCTGTCATTTCGAGCGAAGTGCAACGGAGCGCGGCAATCTACCTTAATGATTGCTTCGTGCCTCGCAATGACGTAGCGGCTTGGCTTTGCTACTTTGCCACTATACTTAATCCCATCTTCTTCGCCTTTTCCATCATAAAATCATAGGCAGCTTGGTAATCATTATGTATTTCGCCTTCTAAAATCGCTTCTTTAATCGCCTCTTTAAGCTGACCAATTTCTCTGGAAGGTTTGATATTGAAAATCTCCATGATTTCCTCACCACTAATTGGCGGCTGAAAATTACGCACGTGGTCGCGCTCTTCAACTTCAACTATCTTGTGGCGTACTATCTTAAAATTATTATGGTATTTTTTAAACTTAGACGGGTTTTTAGTAGTTATATCTGCCTCGCAAAGCGTCATCAGGCTTTCTACATCTTCGCCGGCATCAAAAACAAGACGACGCACGGCCGAATCGGTCACAATATCCTGAGCCAGTACAATAGGGCGGGAGCTAAGCATAACCATTTTAGACACAAATTTCATTTTATGATTAAGCGGCATGTGCAGGCGTTCGAATAACTTCTTAACCATTTTTCCGCCTAAAAACTCATGGCCATGAAACGTCCATCCAATTTTTTTATGAAACTTTTTCGTTGGCGCCTTACCAATATCGTGTAATAAAGCCGCCCATCGTAACCAAACATCATCCGTATTTTTTGCTATATTATCAACTACTTCCAGCGTGTGGAAAAAATTATCTTTATGTGTTTGCCCTTCAACTTCTTCAACACCTTGCAGGTTTGTCAGTTCGGGCAGAATAATATGAAGCAACCCTGTTTGATGCAGGAGTTTGAATCCCACAGAAGGTACGGGTGTGGATAATATCTTATTCAGCTCGTCTACTATCCTTTCGCCGGTAATTATATTAATACGTTCTTTATTACGTTCAATGGCTTTTAACGACTCTTCTTCAATCGTGAACTTCAGTTGCGCGGCAAAGCGTATAGCACGCATCATGCGCAAAGGGTCGTCGCTATACGTGATATCGGGGTCAAGCGGGGTCCGAATAATTTTGTTCTTAAGGTCATCAATACCGTTAAAAGGATCTACCAATGTGCCAAAATCAGCTTCATCTAATGATAAGGCAAGGGCATTGATGGTAAAATCACGACGGTTTTGGTCGTCTTCCAGTGTACCGGTTTCCACAAGCGGGTTACGGCTATCTTTGTTGTACGATTCTTTTCGTGCGCCTACAAACTCAATATCAATATCTTCAAATCGCAGCATTGCAGTCCCATAAGTTTTAAAGACCTGAACCTTTGGTTTGTTAGGCAATAATGCCGACACCGTTTGTGCCAACTCTATACCGCTGCCAACGGCAACAATATCTATATCTTTTTTAAAATCACGTTGCAGTAAAAAATCCCGAACGAAGCCGCCAATAACATAGCTTTTTACGTTAAGCCGGGCAGCAGCCTGTTTAGTAATTTCAAAAATCCCGTTGTGTAGTGCTTCTTTGTATGAAGTATTGTTTTCCATTAAGGTCGTATCACTTTTACCTGCATGTCATTACCAAGTTTAATAATGGTAGATGGCCTTGGGGCAATTTTATCGTGGTGCAAATTTACAACATAGTCTACGCCTTCCAAAATATGGCGGTCGATTTGTTTAAAAGAATTAGGCGTAGGCAACCCGCTTATGTTTGCCGATGTAGATACCAATGGCTTTTTCATGCGCTCCATAAGCTTAAAGCAAAATGGCTCTGTGGTTATGCGTATACCCAGGGTTTTATCTGCTGCTATTAAGTTATGTGCTACATTTCGGGGGTTATCCAATATCATCGTAGTAGGCTTTTCAGATAAATCCATGATTTGGAAAGCCACGTCAGGCACCTCTTTAAAAACGTTGTATAGCATGCGATCGCTGTTCATAAGCACGATCATGCTTTTGCTTTCTTCACGTTTTTTAAGGGCATAAATTTTTGACACAGCCTCCTGATTAGTTGCATCGCAGCCTATTCCCCAAACAGTATCTGTCGGGTAAAGAATAATGCCGCCATTTTTTATAACCTCGTAGGCATTGTGTACTTCTGTATTTATATCGGGTGTACTCATAATTTAATTCGTGTAATTGTTTAGGGTATCAACCACTTTTTGTATCTCTCCATTAGTAAGAACCGGGCTTATAGGCAGGCTTAATACTTCCTCATGAATTTGCTCTGTTATAGGGAATGACAAGTGGTTGTATTCTATATAAGCCTCTTGTTTAGTAGGCGGGGTAGGGTAGTGTATTATTGTCTGGATATCATTCCAAGCCAAATATTGTTGCAATCGTGTACGATTCGCTGTACGAATAACAAATACGTGCCATACGTGCGATGCCTCGTTTACAGGTTGTTTTGGCAAAATTATATCAGGATGATTAATATTATCAATATAAAACTTAGCAATTTCCCTCCGTCGCTCGTTTTCGGCGTCCAGATAATTAAGCTTAATATCAAGCACTGCCGCCTGAATTTCATCCAACCGCGAATTTAATCCCTGATAAATGTTTACGTACTTTTCTTCGCTTCCGTAATTAGCCAGCGCGCGTATTGCTTTGGCTAAGGCATCATCATTAGTAGTTACCGCACCGGCATCGCCTAAGGCGCCGAGGTTTTTTCCGGGATAAAAGCTAAAACCGGCAGCATCCCCTAAATTACCGCTTTTTATCCCTTTATATTCGGTACCAATTGCTTGGGCATTATCTTCAATAATTTTTAAATTATATTTTTGTGCAAGTGCTTTTAATTCTTCACTAAAAACCACCTGCCCGTACAAATGCACAATCATTATTGCCTTCGTTTTAGGCGTAATGGCAGCTTCAATTTTGGACAAGTTAATGTTGTAGGTCTCAATATCAGGCTCTACAAAAACCGGAGTAAGCCTGTTATCCGTAATGGCGAGTATGCTGGCAATGTAGGTGTTAGCGGGTACAATAACTTCATCGCCCTCTTGCATAACGGCAAGCTCAATATATCCTCTAAGTATTAATCGCAGGGCGTCAAGGCCATTAGCCACGCCGATAGCATGCTTTGCGCCAATGTATTTTGATAGACTAGCCTCAAACTTCTTTACTTCTTCGCCCATTAAATACCAGCCGCTCCTAAAAGTTTGAAGCAGGCGGCTTTCTATCTCCTGTTGTTGCAGTAGATTGATTTTTTTAAGGTCGAGAAACTTTATCATGCCATAGCTTTAGTTGCAAAAGTATTGAAACTTTACATAAAGCGTACATTAACCCTACATTAGAATTACTAAAATTTTTGAAACGAATTTGCACATGATATTATTAATGATACATTTGCGGCAAATAAACGCTATTAATGAGATTAATACAGGTTACGGCATCTAAAGGCTGGCGCGGGCACGAGCAAAAAATCATCTATTTATATGAGGCTTTTAAAGACTTTGGTTATGTAGAAGACCAGTGGATTGTGTGCGTTACCGATTCTGAAATTTATAAGGTTGCCCAAAGTAAAGGAATGCAGGTTATAGGCCTTGATTTTAAAAGTGAGTACGACCTTAAATTTGCAAAGTCGCTTAAAACCATTGCCGACGAGAAAAATGCTGATATTGTATTTATTCATAATAGCGAATCGCACACCAGTGCGGTAATTGCTGGATTATTTTACGGACTTAAACAACCGCTTGTTTTATGCAGAACCCTTATAAAAAGGGTAGATACTAATTTTTTACGTAAGTGGAAATACAATTATAAAGGCATTAAAAAAATTATTTGCGTTTCGCATCCCGTTGTCGATGTACTTAAGTATGCCGTAAAAGACCACACCAAACTTTGCGTAGTAGGCAGCGTTACAGATATTCATAAATTCAATCACGCAAATACCGGGATACTCCGTAGGGAATTTAATATTCCTGAAGGCCATAAAATAATAGGTAACATTGCCGCCTTTACGGGTATGAAAGACCTGTTTACCTGGGTGCGAACGGTAGCTGAACTTGTTAAGCGTGGCGTCAAAGCCAAATATATAATTATAGGCGATGGCCCGCAGGAGCAGGAAATTAAAGCACTAGCCGAAGAGCTTGGTGTCGAAAACGATATTATATTTGCAGGTTTCCGTAAGGATATTCCGCAGGTATTACCCGAGTTCGATTTATTTTTGTTTACATCTAATAATGAGCCTACTGGTGGCGTTTTATTAGAATCGTACGCGTGCCGTGTGCCTATCGTTGCTGCCAATGCAGGGGGCATACCCGAAGTAGTAAAGGATAATGTAACAGGCTTAATGGCAGAGGTGGGTAACCCTGCATCATTTGCTGATAAGGTAGAATTGTTACTTGGTAACCCGGAATTACAGAAAGAGTTCACTGATAATGGTTACCAGTTTTTAAAAGACAATTTTACTAAAGAAGTAATTGCCAAAAAAATGTTTGACGAGCTGCAGGATGTGCTTAACAAGAGCAAAGCGTAATATATGGAGGATAAAAAAGTGCTTTTTATTACGTTTGATATGAGTGGTTATTACGATGGCGTTTACCGCGAATTGCAAAGCCGCTACATTCAGGTAGATTATTTTAATACTGCTACGTTTAAGTACAAGTATAAAAATATACTGCAAAAAACGCATGCCTTTTTTATAAAGCTCGCTACAGGTAAAAAGCTTAAAAACTACTATAAGTGTGCCGACTTCATTAATAAGATATCCAGTCAGCAATATGATATCACTATAATTATACGGCCCGATGTGCTTTTTGATAGCCAGCTGAATGTACTACGTAAAGTATCTAAATACAGCGTTGCCTATTATCATGACTCAATAAATAATATCAAGCGTAAAAAAGACGTAATTGGTTTTTTTGATAAGGTCTATTCTTACGAAAAGAAAGATGTAGCCGATTACAAGCTGCACTTTTTAAGTAATTTTATTTACTTTGACGATGATACCGTTAATGATATCCCCACTCAATATGATGCTTTCTCAGTAATGTCTAACGATTACCGCGTGGCTACGTTAAAAAAAGTTGCCGAATTTTTAAGGGCTAACGATCACAGCTACGAGTTTTATGTAATGAAGGATGGCGAACTGCCCCAGGAAAATTTTGTTACATACATAAACAAGCGTATGAATAACGATGAGGTTATAGAGCATATTAAAAAAGCCAGGATAATTACCGATATTCATAAATACGGAGTGCAGGATGGGCTTACCTTTAGGGTGTTCGAGTCAATGGGCTTTAGGAAAAAGCTTATCACTACCAATATTGATGTCAAAAACTACGATTTTTACAACCCTGATAACATATTTGTTATAGAGGATATTAAAAACATTAACATACCAAGTGCGTTTTTTGAGACACCTTACACTCCTGTGCTTCAGGATATTTATAATCAATATACAGTAAAAACTTGGGTAGATAAAATTATCGTTTAACTACTGCTTTAGTTTATAGATCCCTAACGCTTTTTTAAGCATTTTATTAAATAATACCCACTTAACATATAACTCGTTTTTAAAACTGGTATAGGCCCATTGTTTGTGTGGCAATATATTGCTCGCTATATTAGCATCCATTGGTTTAGCGACAATAAAATCGTTACGCACATCATCCCAGGTAATGTTACCATAGCCATCAAATTCATTCACCTTATTCTTCTCGTGAATTATCGACATCCATAATCTTTGATCGGTAACCTGAGTGATGCGGGTCTCTTTTTTCCAATGGTTATGGTCATTAGCCCATACCGTTTTAGGATTATCATTTTTTTCGATAAGGCTGATAAAAGGATTAAAAATATGCTCCTTTTTGCCCAGCATAATTACCGGCTTAATTTGCAGCGAATATCCTTTAATAACGTCGATTGCCATATAGTCCTGTTGTGTAAACTTGCTTTGCACTACATCTATAAAATCCTTGCGGATGCAGTCATCATTATCAATACGCGATGTTATGAGGTAAGGATTACCTACGGTTTCCGCCCCAATAAGTTTTTGGATTTCGGGGTAGAAGGCGGACATACCATCAATATATAATAATTGTATATAAGGTTGAATGCCAATTATAGCCTGAATTTTTTGCTTGTAACTATCGGGTGTAGTAGTGTCAAAATAAATAAGCCATGTAAAATTTTTATTAGTTTGCGCGGCTACCGACGGGAAACAGAAATTTTCAAACAACCATAACCTATGTTCCAGCCACTCATCAGTTAGCAGGCTTTCGTTATTTTTGGTAACATCCCACTTAGGATTTTTTAAATTAAAGCGGGTAATTAGGTAGTGGCTAAACATTAGTTGCAGTTTGGTTATTTCGGGTAAAAATACTTTATTTATTTGAAGTGTAAAATTCAAAATGGTTACTTTTGCACAAAATTGTACTCGTCGATGAATAAAACCATCCATCCTGAATTTCTGCCGCAAGAAACTCAAATTACTCAGATTATCGAAAACTTTAATACAGAGGGTACTTTGTTTATTGATGGCAAACGAAACAGGATAAAGCTGTTCCAATTGCAAAACAGTACAGTTAATGTAAAGTCGTTCAAAATTCCGAATATCATTAACAAGCTGGTGTACCGATTTTTTAGGAAATCTAAAGCGCAGCGGTCGTATGAATTTGCTAATATACTTCTGCAAAAGGGTATAGGCACCCCGCAACCCATTGCTTTTTATGAAAATAGGAACGCGTTTTCATTGCAGGACAGTTACTACATGAGTGAACAATTAGCGGCTGATTTAACCTACAGGCAGCTGATAGAAGTGCCTGATTATCCGGAACACGAAATCATCCTGCGCCAGTTTACTCAGTTTACTTATAAGTTGCATGAGTTAGGGATTGAGTTTTTAGATCATACACCCGGCAATACCCTCATTAAAAAAATAGGTCCACAGCAATATGAATTCTTTTTGGTCGACTTAAATAGGATGAATTTCCATTCGTCGATGTCTTTTAAACAGAGGGTTATTAATATGGCTAAGCTTACGCCAGAAAGGCATTTAGTTGAAACAATGAGTGATGAGTATGCCAAACTATACGGCAAATCATACAACGAGGTGTTTTCGCTCATGGTAAAACATACCCAATACTTTAGCAACAGGTTTCACCGTAAGCGGGCACTAAAAAGGAAATTAGGACTTCGAAAAGATTAAATATACTAACTTTGCATCCCGGAAATTATACCTTATTAATTTCCTTACATTATAAAACATAAAATGAAAATATCAGTAATAGTAAGCACCTATAATTCAGAAGCATGGTTAGAAAACGTACTCATTGGGTACAGTAATCAAACGTACAAAGATTTTGAGCTTATAGTTGCCGATGATGGTTCGCGCCCATCTACTAAAGCATTGATAGATCGTTATGCTGCCAACTATCCGGTTCCGGTACGCCACCTTTGGCACGAAGATAAAGGTTACCGCAGGCAGGAAATACTTAATGTTGCCATTGTTGAGGCAGCTAATGAGTATATTATTATGACAGATGGTGACTGTATTCCGCGTAAAGATTTTGTAGCAGTGCATGCGCGTCTTGCCAAAAAAGGCACATTTCTTTCGGGAGGTTATTGCAAACTTACCATGAAAACCAGTCAGCTAATTACTAAAGATGATATTTTAAGCGAACGTTGTTTTGATGTAAAGTGGCTAAAACAGCAGGATAAATTAGGTGCGTCTCAATGGTTAAAATTAACCGTAGGGCCCTTACTTGCCAATATATTAGATGCTATAACGCCAACAACGCCGTCATTTAATAACATGAATTCGTCTGGTTTTAAGGCCGACATGATTGCCATTAACGGTTATGATGAGCGTATGAAATATGGCGGCCCTGATAGGGAATTTGGCGAGCGACTTGAAAATTATGGTGTGAAGGGAAAACAAATTAGGTACAAAGCAATATGTTTACACCTGGACCATAGCAGGGGTTATAAAACGCCTGAATCTCTTGCGGCAAACTTAGCGATACGTAAAGAAGTAAAGGATAAAAAGATAAAATGGACGCCTTACGGAATTGTAAAAGCCGATGGCGTTACGGTTGAGTAATGTTGCATTTTACAAACGTTACCAATTTATCTTTATACAAGTTAAGTGTTAGTTTTTTATAAAGTTCCGGCGCCTGGTCTTTAAACTCCTTCGGGTGTTTATCATCATAAATCTCCGGATAAAAATCCTGTAGATGTACTGCAACATGCTTATGCTCATCATTAAGCATATTCCATGAGCTTTTATTTATCCAAGGAGAAAATATTGTAAACGTGGGTATCCTAAGTCCTTTAGCCATATTAACTGCACCCCCCTCATTGCCAATTAAGGCAGTACATTGGGTAAGTAATGCTAAAAACATCCTTAAGTCACTTATATAAAGCTCAAAAAGTATACGCTGCTGCGTTTCCTGCTGGCAGAGGTTATAAATTTCTTTTACTCTACCGGCTTGTTTCGGTAAAAAATTAAATAATATCTGGGCATTGCTGTTTTGCGCAGCTACATCAATTACTTTAGCCATCTCTTCAGATGGAAGACTTTTGATATCGTCGCTGCCCATTACGCTTATCATAATAAGCGGATTAGATTGATTATGCCTTCCCTTAAGCAACTGCTTAGCAGCTATTATTTCAGCATCGGTAACATATATTTTTGGGAAAACAACTGTGTGCTTCAATCCGGTTAAAGCTTCAGCAAGCTGCATCCTATGTACGAGCGCACTATCCTTAATTCGCCAGTCCTGCTCCACTGTTTTATTATAGAAAAATGATGTATACCATTTTTTATATCCTATCTTAGTTTTAGCGCCCGATATTAATGTAATTATACCGCTTTCCCATTTATTATAGGCATCGATTACAGCAGTGTATTTAGCTTTACGAATTGCAAATGCAAATTTTATCAACGCAAAGGCACTACGTTGTTGCTCTGTAAATGCTATAAGTGTATTAATATTTGGGTTGTGCTCTACCACAGGTTTGGTAAAGTCATGAACCATATAATCTACCCGGGCATTAGGATAGGTGTCTTTTAACGTATTACAGATAATGCTGCTTGCCAACACATCACCAATCATTTTTTGCTGAATAACCAAAATTTTGATGTTGGCATCGTTCATCTGTTTAAGATAAACATACCTCATATATACATGGTACCCTAGTATTTTAGCAATTTCGTAGCCTCGTTGTCCGTTTATAAACCCTAATTTTAAAACATAGTATTTAAAAAATCGGAATGCCGGCCGTATTGTAAAATGAAATATATCGGTGGTAACACCCTCAGCATAAAATTCTTTAGCTTTTAGCTGAGAGTACTGCAACCGTTTTTGTAAAAAGTCTTCTTTATCTTTAAAGGAGTAGTGGTGTATAGCTTGCTTAAGCACACAGCTCTTACCATTAATGACCAGTTTTTCGTGTACCAGTTTATCGGAGTAACGGCATTTTGACCTACGGAAAATCCTTGCGGTGCGATCTTCATTAAAACTATTGTTAATCATAGGTCGGCCCTGGTAGTAAAACACACGTTTTACCCATAATGCATCCTCGTCAGGATTACTATTTACAGTTTCAATAATTTCGTTAATGCCTTTTTGAGTAACCCGCTCATCAGCATCAAAAAAAGTAACCCAATCGTTACTGGCTAAATCCAACGTATAATTACGTTGCGATGAGAAATCGTCGAACACCCGCTGAAAAAATTTTACATTCGGATATTCCTGCTGTATAATAGCTGGGGTATTATCGGTACTAAAAGAATCTACAATAACAATTTCGTTAGCAAACGACATGTTTTGTAGGTACTCCCGTATGTTATGCTCTTCATTGTAAACAATGGCCAGCGCAGATATTTTTATCGAATTACCGTTCATTAGTTGGTGTTATACTGCTACGTCGTACTCCCTTAATGCGTTATTAAGCGATGTCTTCAAATCAGTCGAAGCCTTACGTTTACCAATAATCAGCGCGCAAGGCACCTGGTATTCGCCGGCTGCAAACTTTTTAGTGTAGCTTCCTGGTATCACCACGCTGCGGGCAGGTACAATACCTTTCATTTCTACAGGAGTATCTCCGGTAACATCAATAATTTTTGTAGATGCTGTAAGGCATACATTAGCACCAAGTACAGCCTCAGTTTCTACACGAACACCCTCTACCACAATACAGCGGGAGCCAATAAATGCACCATCCTCTATAATTACGGGAGCAGCCTGTAAAGGTTCTAATACACCACCAATACCTACGCCGCCGCTAAGATGTACATTTTTACCTATCTGTGCACAACTGCCTACTGTAGCCCAGGTATCTACCATGGTACCTTCATCTACATAAGCACCAATGTTTACATAGCTTGGCATTAAAATTACGCCACTTGATATGTATGCACCATAACGTGCCACAGCATTAGGTACTACCCGAATGCCCTTTTCGGCGTAATTGCGTTTAAGCAGCATTTTATCATGGTACTCAAAAATCCCGGCTTCAAGTGTTTCCATTTTTTGAATAGGGAAATACATAACAACCGCTTTTTTAACCCATTCGTTTACCTGCCAGCCGCTCTCGATAGGCTCGGCAACACGTAGTTTTCCCTGGTCAAGCAATTCTATAACTTCGCGAATGGCGTTTGTAGTAGTCTCTTCTTGTAGTAACGCGCGATCGTTCCACGCGTTTTCAATAATGGTTTGTAATGCGTTCATAGCAAAATTTAGGTTTCGGCAAAGATAACAATCTGCTTAAATTATCAGTATCTTTATGTAAAATATCAGGCGTTTGGTTTAACTTTTTGTAGCCCTGCGCTTACTTTATTAAATTCTATTAATATGAAAGATAATTTTTCTGCCCAGGCAAAGCAATACGCACAATACCGCCCATATTATCCAATCGAAATGATTGACTATATACTGTCATTTGTGAATAATAAAAATGTAGCCCTCGATGTGGCTACGGGTAACGGGCAGGTAGCTGCTGCTTTGGCACCGCACTTTGAAACAGTATACGCGACAGATATTAGCGAAAAGCAAATTGAAAATGCCGCAACCGCTCCTAATATATATTATAGTATAAGTAGGGCAGAGCAAACCACGTTTGCTGATAATGAATTCGATTTGATAACCGTGGCGCAAGCAATCCACTGGTTTAATTTTGACGATTTTTATACTGAAGTACGTCGTATAATTAAGCCGGGCGGAATTTTTGCAGTATTGGGTTATGGGTTGTTTAGCACGAATAATGAATCAGATAAAATTATAGTTCATTTTTATAAAGATATCATTGGCCCGTACTGGGATGCCGAGCGCAAGTATCTTGATGATAATTATACTACAATACCTTTTCCGTTTAACGAAATTCAGGTAAAGCAGTTTATCAATAACTTTACCTGGACCTTCGATCAGCTCGTTGGCTACCTTAATACATGGTCTGCCGTGCAGCATTACAAAAATAAGAACGGCACTAATCCCGTAGATATTATATATAAGGAGTTGCAATCATCATGGGAAGCATCAACTAAGCAAGTAACCTTTCCGTTATTACTACGATTGGGCAAATTGTAACTTACACCTTATATATAAGAGTAGGATTTACGAAGCAGCAATTTCCGCGCACTTTTACAAAGGTCGCGCCTGCTATCGGCTAAATCCCTTCCCTTCGTTACGGGGGGATACCGCCTCTATCAGGGCTAAGGGCATGCGATTGTCAAAAACAGCTACATTATATATAGTTGCGCCTGCGGCGCAAAACCTTTGTGCTCTTTATCATCACTTCGTATATATAAAAGATAATCTCCGTGCATCTTTGTGTAACCTCAGTGTACCTCCGTGGTATATTTTTTATTTCATAATATATAATAGAAGTATTGTAGGCCCAATAATCTTAGAACACGCAAACAAAATCGCACTCAAGTTACAACATCAAAAAGAAGATGAACTTTTTTCCACCTCCAAGCTTCACGTTAACAAACAGTTAACAAACAATGAGAAAATAAGTTAAAAAAAAGGTTTGAAAAAGCTTTGAAAAGGGAAAAGAAGTGTTACTTTTGCACCCGCATTAGCAAACAAGTTCTGACACAAACTG